>Ga0209292_1000588_pt1 | contig 47138 bp, 33 predicted proteins | sample GOMGulsemesocosm_2_FD_184634 | JGI IMG/M metagenome (GOLD analysis project Ga0209292, IMG submission 184634) | Methane-oxidizing microbial communities from mesocosms in the Gulf of Mexico - GOM9C Gulf of Mexico (SPAdes) (version 2) | ecosystem: Environmental > Aquatic > Marine > Cold seeps...
ACGCTTATTTGTCATTTGAAAAGCGCCCTAAACAATTAGTCTTTGTATTTATCTCCATCATAGTTCCTATTTTAGCTAACGCTATACGAGTATACGGAATAGTATTAACCGCTCATTTAACTGATATGGAATATGCAGCAGGGGCTGACCATCTTATATATGGCGGGGTATTTTATGCCATTGTTTTATTTTTGTTAATAGTAATAGGAGAGAAGTTTAGAGATAAAAAGCTAATGGTTAGAGTAGAGGCCGAAACAGACTCTAAAAAAAATGAGAGTGCCTTTCAATACTGGCCTGTAGCTACTCTATTAATATCTATATTTAGCCTTCAACACTTTTGGTTATTGAGTATTAAAAATATTCAAGCATCAGTTGTAATTAACTCCCCCTTAATTCAATTTGATTCATTACCATATCATGTAAGTCAAAAAGAATTAGTAAAATGGCGACCTCACTTCCCTGATGCAGTTAAAACTCAACAAGGATATATAAAGCTAGATGAAAATACAAAAATCGACTTTTTTAGTGCTTCCTACGATGGTCATAATGGAGAGCTTATTTCTTCAATTAACAAATTTTACTATGCGTCACGTTGGTCTTTGGTTCAAACGCGAGCTATACAGCTAAGTAATAGTTCGAAACTAATTCAATTGACAGAGTTAGTTTCTCCAGAAGGGGATAAGCGTTTAATTATCCATTGGTATCAACTTGGAGATGTCTCTTACATTAGTAAAATTAAAATAAAATTGCGGCAAACCTTTAACTTATTATTTGGAAAAACAGACATGTCTGGTTTGGTTGCATTCTCCATAGAAAGTAATAATGATAATGAATCTTTATTTGTTTTATTTTCTGAGGTTATTTCTAATGTAGATTTATTAACTCGACAGGCTACAGAATTAAAATAATGAATATTGAACTTAAAATTGAAGAAAATTCTGGTATAAATCGTAAAGGACAGCCAGTAACGGTAGGCGTACCATTCTCTAAGGGGGTCATTTTAGATAAGAATACATTGCTCCTTAAAGATGCAAATAAGAAAACCATAAAGTGCCAAATAAAAATTTTAGAATATTGGGGTGATAAAAGTGCAAGATGGGTATCTCTAGATTTTAAAGTTGATATTAAAAGTAACAGTAAAAGCAATTATTATTTAACTACTGGCAATAATGATTTCCAAGAAGAAATATCATTAAAAGTTAATGAAGAATTCATTAATATCAACTCGGGTAAAATGAGTATAAATATTACCAAAAAAGAAGGAGAAACTTTCTCTTTAAGTTTAGAATCAAAAAAAGAAGAAAGTAGGAATGTTTTAAGTGTTCAATTGGTTGATGATAAAGACGAAACATTCGACGCAATTGTTCATAACCTTCGGTTTGAACAAAATGATGACAACTATTTATTGACAAAAGACATATTTGTCGAAGGGGATTTTTCGACCCCAAAATTTAGCAGGCTAAAATTTCAATCAAAAATAACATTTTTTAGCAATGCATCATATTTCAAATTAGATTTTACTCTGCATAACCCCCTAGCTGCAAAGCATGAAGGAGGTTTATGGGATTTAGGTGACATTGGCTCAATTAACTTCAAGTCTCTAGCTATTTCTTTAGGCATACCTCAAAGCTCAATAGCCAAAATGACAGATCATATGTCAAACGATACTATGGTTTTGGAACATAATTTCCACATACAACAATTTTCTAGTGGAGGAAAGCATTGGAATAGTCCAATTCATAAAGATTCGAATGGAAATGTTGATTTTGAACATAATGGCTATAAAATTTCAGAAACAAATTCCGAGCAGACGGGAAAGCGGATTCATCCTTCAATAGAAATAACCAGCGAATCGAAAACTATATGCGCTTATATAGAAAACTTTTGGCAAAACTTTCCAAATGCCATTTCTAGAAATGATAATGAACTAGTATTAGAAGTATTTCCTAGAGGAAACTTTGAACTCCAAGCAGGAGAAAAGAAAACGCATACGGTTTGGTTAGATTTTGATGCGAAGAATCAAAATTTTGATTGGGTAAGTAGTCCCTTGAATATCACTTTAGAACCAGCGTACATAACCTCTACTTGTGCACTTGACTATTTCAGTAATGCATACCCTGAAGATGGGGTCTTAAAGATTATAGCCAATGGTATTGATGGTGAAAGCTGTTTTTTCGAAAAGCGTGAACAAATTGATGAGTTTGGGTGGAGAAATTTTGGTGAGCTTTATGCCGATCATGAAGCTGCAGGGTATCAAGGTTCAGAACTTTTTATTTCACATTATAACAACCAGTATGATCCTCTTTATGGTTTTATATATCAATTTTATTTGACCGGTGATAAAAAGTGGTTTGTGTTAGCAGACGATTTGGCTAAGCACATTATTGACATTGATATTTATCATACAAAGAATGACAGAGATGAATATAACGGTGGTCTTTTTTGGCATACAGACCATTATTTAGATGCTTCAACATGCACTCATAGAACTTTTTCAAAAAATCATCAAGCAGCCTATGATGGCTACACATCTGGTGGCGGACCTGGCGGACAACACTGTTATACAACGGGGCTAAAATCACATTATATTTTAACTGGTAACGAAAACTCTAAAAAGGCTGTATTACAGTTGGCAGATTGGATTACTTATAGTTTTGAAGGCTCAAATAGTTTTTTAGCAAAGCTCTTTGCAATAAAACAAAGTGGTAATCATGGTATCAAAGACCATATATTAGAACGCTACCCTATGGACAGAGGAACCGGTCATTATATTATTGCTTTATTAGATGCTTATGCTCTAACTCAAGAACAAGATTATTTAGTAAGAGCATTTAAAGTAATTAAGAATACTTTTCATCCTAAGGATAATATTAGTTTACGGAATTTTGGCAACATTGAGGCTACTTGGTTTTACACTGTATTTTTACAGTCAGTTGGTCGATTCCTGTTGGTAAAAGAGAGAATGAAGCTATTAGATGATGACTTTTATTATGCACGCGATGCAATGCTTCATTATGCTGGTTGGATGCTGGTAAACGAGTCACCCTATTTGGAACAAAAAGAAAAATTAGAGTTTCCAAATACAACATGGGTTGGACAAGATTTCCGTAAAGTAGGAATCTTTTATATGGCAAATTATTATTCACCTGTTAAAAGTGAACTTTTTATTGAAAAGGCTACTTATTTTCATCATCATATTGTTAAAAATTTGGAGAGTGATAGCAGTAATCAATATACGAGAATTTTAGCGTTATTGATGCAAAATATTGGATTTGCGCATTTTTATAAAAATACAACTAGTCAGAATAAATTTGAAAATATTAAAGTATACAACGAACTAGCAAAGAAAAATAAATGGGCAAAGATGTTTGTATTATTACTGAAAGAGTTATCTAGATTATCAATAAAGCGTGAATTGAAATGGCTGAGTTTACGCTCTGCAAAAGTTGCAAAATTATTAGGGAATAAAGGCTAAATGAAAAAGCTTAATGTATTACAGTTTATATGCTCTACAGGGTTTTATGGTGCAGAGCGTTGGGTATTGGCGCTAGTTAATCATTTAGATACATCTCAAGTGAGGAGTGATTTAGTTGTCACACAAGAAGGTGAATGTAAAGAACTCAAAATCGTTCAACAGTTTAACGTAGTAGATGGTAAAACGTTTGAATTGCCAATGGCACATAAGTTTGATTTTAGTGTTGTGGACAAATTAGTAGCACTCATAAAAGAACGTGATATTGACATTATACATACCCATGGTTATAAATCAGATATCCTCGGGACTTGGGCTGCTAAAAAGGCTAATATTAAGGTTGTTGTTACACCGCATGGCTTTCCTGCCCATATAGATTTTAAATTAAAGTGTTTTATATGGTTTGGTTGTCAGTCATTACGCTTTGCAAACAAAGTGGTACCTTTGTCTACTAAATTAATGGAAGATGTCAGAGGCTTTGGTGTCAGAGAAGAAAAAATATCCTATGTACAAAACGGTGTAGATCTTTCAGAAGTGGAAGCGCAGCGAAAATTACCGATACAATCTGATTTTGCTAGTAATGGAGTGAAAAGGATTGGCTTTGTTGGTCAAATGATAAAACGGAAGAATATCGAACATGTATTAGATGTTTTTGAATCAATGTCGAAGAAGCATGATAATCTGGAATTATATTTGTTAGGTGATGGAGAGTCTCGACAAGGTTTAGAGCAATATACAAAAAATTTAAACAGCCGAAATAAAATAAATTTTTTAGGGTTTCGTGACGACCGTCTAGAATGGTTACAGAGTTTTGATTTATTTGTAATGACTTCATTATTAGAAGGTATCCCTCGTTGTGTAATGGAAACAATGGCGATGGGCGTGCCTGTTGCTGCATATGATATAGCAGGTGTTGACCAACTAATAACACATAACGAAACAGGTTTACTTGCAGAGTTGAATGACAAGGTTGCATTAGAGGAGCATTGGGGAACTCTATTGTTTAATGCAGAGGTTTCTGAAAAAATTATCAATGAAGCCAAAAATTTCGTATATAAACATTATTCAGCACAGCGAATGGCTAATGAATATACAGAAGTTTTTAATGGTTTAATGGATTAAAATAAAAAATGCCTAAAAATAAATTAAAAATTGGTTTATTAGTTGAAGATGGAAACCTTCCTGCGTGGGCTTTTGAAATGGTTCACCAGATTAAAATAAGCGATTATGCAGAGATTTCGTTAGTTGTCGAAAATGATGTTCAAAAAGTAACACCGAATAATAGTCTTTGGGAAAAAGTAAAAAACAATAAGAGAAGGTTGGGCTATTTAATTGTTAGAAAAATTTTAGAGGTCACATACGATAAGCTGATTGATAGAGTTAAAATATTACCCGATGCAACGGAGAGTACTAGTTGTAATGAGTTGTATAAAGATATTCCTTTAATTAAAGTTAAACCGATTCAAAAAAAACATTCAGACTATTTCATTGAGAATGATATTCAAAAGATTAAGGAATGTGAGCTAGATGTGATTATTCGATTGGGCTTCCGAATACTTCGAGGTGATATTTTATCGGCAAGTAAGTATGGTGTCTGGTCTTTTCACCATGGTGACAACCATTTAAATAGAGGTGGTCCTGCTGGCTATTGGGAGAGTATGGAGAGCTGGCCTGAAACAGGAGCCATTTTACAAATTCTTAATGAAGACTTAGATAATGGTCAAGTACTGTATCGCTCATACTCTTGTACCAAGGAATTTTCTTTTGATGAAAATGTTAATAATTATTTTTGGAAATCTTTATACTTTATGACAAGAACATTAGAGTCATTATTTATTGAGGGCGAAAAAGGTTTTTTTGAAAAAATAGCTAAACAGAATCAAGATCCAACCATATATTCGGAAAAATTGTACAAAAGCCCGAGTAACCAAGAGTTAGTCAAATTAACATTCAATAAACTGGTCAAGAAGTTTTCTCATATTATTCAACAGGGATTTTATTTTGAACAGTGGATTTTGCTTTTTGATATTAAAAAAGACTTCTCTAGTTCGCTCTGGCGCTATAAAAGAATGGTCCCGCCGAAAGATAAATTTTGGGCTGATCCTCACGTTATTTACAGAAATAATACCTATTATATATTTCTTGAAGAATACTTATATAAAACAGGAAAGGGTCATATCTCAGTTATTGAAATGGATGAGAAGGGTGCCTATTCAGAACCAAAAATTGTTTTAGATAAAGATTATCACCTATCGTACCCATTCATTTTTGATCATGAAGACGAACTTTATATGATTCCTGAAAGTGTCGAAAACACGACAGTTGAATTATATCGTTGTACTCAATTCCCTGACAAATGGGAGTTTGTGATGAATTTGATGGAAAACGTCTCATTATTGGATGCTACATTATTATTTCATAATAATAAATGGTGGATGTTTGCTAATGGGGCTGAACATAAAGGTGTGTCTACCTGGGATGAATTATTCCTTTTCTCTTCTGATGACTTATTTTCTCAAAACTGGGCTTCTCATCCAATGAATCCCATTATTTCAGATTGTAAACTAGCTAGGCCAGCAGGAAAAATATTTGAAAAAAATGGGAGTTTGTATAGACCGTCGCAGAATTCATCGCATAAATACGGATATGGATTTAATTTTAATCGAATAGTTCAGCTAGATGAGCATAACTATTTTGAAGAGTTAGTCTCAAAAGTTGAACCTAATTGGGCTGAAGATGTAACTGCCACACATACTTTTAGTAATGCACACAATTTGTATGTTATCGACGCTCAGATTAAAACAAAGAAAAAGTAAAATGATTAAAATTAAATTAATAGAAAGTGAAGATTTTGCTACTTGGGATGAATACGTAAAACAACATGGTAGTGCCAGTGCCTATCATCAAATAGCATGGATGCAAGCTGTTGAGAGTGGCTACAACCATAAGTGCTTTTATTGGATGGCTAGACAACCTGACGGGACTGTTGTTGGTATATTACCAGCGGTATTAATTGAGCCACCATTTTCAAAAGGTAGTTTGTGCGCTTTACCCTTTTGTGATGTTGGCGGCATATTAGCAAATAACAATGAAATACATATCCTCTTATTAAACCAAGCGCTTCAATTTTGCAAAGAAGAAAATATTTCTGTATTTGATAACCGAAGCAGCATTAAAAGTGAAACGTTGCTGGATGTCGAAAACTTACCGGCAACAAAGGTAAGAATGTTAATGCAATTACCTGAAACCTCAGATGCCTTATTTGCGGGGTTCAAGTCTAAACTGCGAAGTCAAATTCGAAAATCAGAAAAAAATGGCTTGACCGCACAAACAGGGAATGACTCACATTTTGTTAATGAGTTTTATCAGGTTTTTACTCGCAACATGCGCGACCTAGGTTCCCCTGTACATAGCAAAAAGTGGTTTGAACAAATAATAGCTTCTTATGGAGACGATGCAATTATAGCCACCGTATACTATGAAAATCAGGTTGTTGGTGCCGGCATTGTTCTTTTCAACGGTAACAAAGCCTGTATTCCATGGGCATCAACCAACTCAGGTTTTAATCGTTTAGCTCCTAATATGCTTTTGTATTGGACATTATTAAAGTTTGTGAATGATCGCGGTTGTAAGGAATTTGACTTTGGTCGTTCAACCATAGGAGAAGGAACTTTCAAGTTTAAAAGCCAATGGGGGGCAAAACCAGAGTTATTAAATTGGCAAAAGTACAATAACTCTGGTCAGTTAATAGAAGAAACCCTTGGCGAGGTTAGTCATCTACGTTCCTTGGTAGAAAAAGCTTGGCGAAAATTACCTATCAACATCAGTGAATATATAGGTCCAAAAATACGTAAGTACATCAGTTTATAACGCTGAATCATTGGAAATCAAATTATTAGAATGGAAGTATAAATATGTGTGGCATAGCAGGATTTAGCCAATTTAATCAAGTTAAGGCAAAGCAACAAACGCTAATCGAAATGAGTGATGCTATTTTTCATCGAGGCCCTGATGCCGGTGGGGAATATATTGATGTTGATATCGCTTTATGCCATCGCAGATTAAGTATTATTGATTTATCAGATGCGGGCGTTCAGCCAATGTCTTCTTTTGATGATAAATTAGTTATTGCTTTTAACGGTGAGATATATAACTTTTTAGAGCTAAGAGCGACTTTACTTGCTGAAGGTTATCAATTTAAAACACATACTGATACTGAAGTAATACTTGCCCTTTATGGCAAATATGGCGAAAAATGTTTAGAGCATTTGAATGGCATGTTTGCGTTTGCTTTATGGGATAAAGAAAAGAAAGACCTTTTTGTTGCTCGCGATAGAATGGGTAAAAAGCCATTATATTACTATTTCGACAATGAGAACATATTCTTCGCCTCAGAATTGAAATCATTACTTGTCTTGCCAAATATTCCTCGAAATATTCGAGAAGATGCTGTTTATGATTTTTTTGCCTATCAATACATTCCTGATCCAAAGACAATTTTTGAAAATATCTATAAATTAGAGCCAGGACACTTCATCACCGTTAATGAAAATGGGCTTAAGAAGAAAGAATACTGGGATATTTCATTTGCTCAAACGAGCAACGAGTCAGAAGAAAAGCTGAAATCTGATCTAACAAAACTAACTGACCATTGCACAAAAAAACGCATGATAAGTGATGTTCCATTGGGGGCATTTTTGAGCGGTGGTGTAGACTCCAGTGGCATTGTTGCACTGATGGCAAAAAATAGTGAATCACCAATCACTACTTGTTCTATAGGCTTTGATGATGAAAAGTATAATGAAGTAGATTTTGCAAGCTCTGTAGCTGAGCAATATAAAACAAATCATCATGAATTTACTGTTCATCAAAATGTAAAAGATGAATTAAATCATATTGTTAGTTTTTTTGATGAACCTTTTGCCGACCCATCATTGGTTCCAACTTATTTTGTATCTGAATTAGCTAAACAGAAAGTGACAGTTGCTGTTGCTGGTGATGGCGGTGATGAAGTTTTTGCTGGTTATGAAAAGTATTCCGTTGATAATGTGGAAAATAAGTTACGACAGAAATTTCCATCTTTTGTTAGACACCGCATATTCCCATCATTAGCTAAATTAGCAGGTTGTGTTAAAGCAAAGCCCTTTAGGCGTGCCAAATCATTGCTGACAAGCTTAAGTGTAGAACCCGCTATGGGGTTTTATATGACCAATTCATTTATTACGGATGATATTTGGAATGGCTTAGTTAATGAAGAGATGAATAATAAGTTAAACGGTTATCACCCATCCCAAATTACAGTCGATAAATATAACAAAGCCGACGGTCCTGACCATCTATCTAAAATACTTTATACCGATATGAAAACCTACTTACCCGGTGGGATCTTAGTAAAAGTTGATCGAATGAGTATGGCAAATTCTTTAGAAGTTCGAGCGCCAATTCTAGATTATAAATTAGTGGAATTTGCGGCCAAAATCCCGTCTAAATTCAAATTTAATGATGGTGAAAAAAAATATATATTAAAAGAAATATTTAAGCCTTTTTTAACTGATGAGATATTATATAGAAAAAAAATGGGCTTCTCTGTTCCTTTAGCGGACTGGCTCCGAGGTGAAATAAAAGATATTGCTGAAGATTGTTTCTTTAATCGCGAAACAGGCTTAGCTAATTACTTTAAGAAAGAAGCTCTTCACAAAATGTGGCTACAACATCAAAATAAAGAGCTAGATTACTCAGCTCCCTTGTGGAGTATGCTTATGTTTCAGATGTGGTGGGATAAGTATATGCAAACTAATAGCATAGCAGAGTAATTATGATGAAAAAAATATTACATTTAACATTTGATATGCGAATAGGCGGCACTGAGCAAGTAATTAAAAATTTAATTGAGGGAGCAGATGCTAATAAGTTTGAACACTCAATTTTTTGCATTGAATCACCGGTAGGACCGTTTGGTAAAATGTTAATGGATAAAGGGATACATATTCATTCAGAAGCCAGGCAACAAGGCTTTGATTTCCAATTAGTTAAAAGCATAAGAAAGTACATTAGTCACAATAAAATAGACATACTGCACTGCCATCAGTATACCCCGTGGGTATATGGTACAATGGCTGCAATGTTTACCAAAACAAAAATAATATTTACAGAGCATGGCCGCTTCTACCCTGATAGTAGTACCTGGAAACGAAAGCTTGTTAATCCTATATTGAACTTCTTTACAGGCAGTGTAGTGGCAATATCAGAAGCGACAAAGCAAGCGTTAGTTGACTATGAAAACATCCCTAAACGATCGATAGGTGTTATATATAACGGCATAGCTGAACTTAAAGTCGATAATGATAAAGTTAAACAACTTAAGTTTTCCCTGAATCTCGATGAGAAAAAAATCATACTAGGAACGATTGCCCGCTTTGACCCCATAAAAAATCATAAAATGATGTTAAGGGCATTTGCCAATATATGTATTGAACATACTAATGCGGTACTCGTCATTGTAGGTGACGGCGATGAACGAACTAACTTAGAAAACTTAGTTGAAGAATTGAAAATTAAAGATAAAGTAATATTTACTGGATATAACCCGAACCCTCAACATTACTTGGCTATGATGGATATATACCTTCTTTCATCTTTTAGTGAGGGGACTTCTATGACCTTATTAGAGGCTATGTCACTAGGTAAACCTTGTATTGTTACTGATGCAGGTGGAAACGCTGAAATTATCAAGCACAAAGAGAATGGTCTGGTTACTGGCAATGACAATTTAGAACAATTTACGAATTGTTGTAATCTATTGATTGCAGATCATGTAAAACAAAAGCTTTATGGGGAAGAAGGTCGTAAGATTTTTGAGCGAAATTTCTCACTTAACAATATGCGTAATCGATATCGGGTTTTGTATGAAGCTAAGTAATTTGTAGATCATGATAAAAGGGAACATTTTAAAAAATGATCAGTCAAAAATTAAGTAACTCGCTTCGTGTCTCAAATCTATTTTGTACTATTCTTGTTATTGCTATTCACTATAATACCAAGCATGACATGGACTTAGTCAATGGTTTAACTTGGAACTATTATTTTCAAGAGTTTTTAACAAATGGTGTCGCGCGAATAGCTGTGCCCTTTTTTGCATTTGTTGCAGGTTTCTTCTTTTTTCTTACCTATAAAAATATTTCTTCATACCCTTTAGCGTTAAAAAAACGAAATCATAGTATTTTTATACCTTATATTATTGCTTCTACTTTGATTTTTATAGTCGACTATTTTTATGGAAAAATTATATGGTCTTCAACGGAGAGTATTTCTAGTCAAATATTTGTATCTATTTTCCTAAAGCCCGTCTCTATACAATTTTGGTTTTTAAGAGATTTAATTTTCTTAGTTTTAATTTCACCCGCTATTTTTATTGTGGTTAAGCAATTAAAGTTGTGGGTTGTGCTTCCTCTTTTAGTGTTATGGCTTATTGATATAGAGATCGCACCTCTATTGGCTGAGCGTTACCTGGTTACGATAGAAACATTTTCATATTTTGTTTTAGGGTGTTATCTATCACAAAATATGAAAATACTTGAGAAGTTAATAGATGTTTTAACAAGGAGGATGACAATATATATTTTTTTAGTTTATATAATACTTTGTATAATCAGAGTGTTAATTGACCCAGTGATGGCCAATGGATATATAAATAGATATGAGTTTCATACTTTAATAATACAAAATATTTCAATTTTTGTTGGTGTTTTTTTGGTAATTAAATTGAGTAGTTTTATTATTTTCGACCGGTTAATTTTTCTCTCTCAATTCACTTTTATTGTATTTATATTTCACTTAAAGCCTTTGAGTTATGGGGTCGGGAAACTAACGAGTTATATGATTAGTGATGGTTACAAGTTCTATTTAACATTTCCATTAGCTACTCTATCGGTATTTATGGGAGCTTATTTAATTAAAAAAATAATGCCCGGTGTATATAAAATATTATCTGGTAATAGATAGTTTTATAAATTTTATTTAAGTTTCTTTTTTACGGGTTCACAATTATCTAAAGCTACTGCTAATCCACTAAATAGATATAGCCAGGGTGAAAAAGCTACACCTATAAACATGCCACAGCCACAAAATATTAATAATGCCATATTATTTGCTATAGCAGCACTTCTTATCCACTCGGTAGAAGCTGTTTTACCCAATTTATTGTTGATTCTTAGGGTGAAAAAGATAAGTAATCCAAAAATAAGCAAACCGGGGTAACCTTGCTCTCCTAAAACTTCAAAATAAATGTTATGAAATGCTTTGCCTGAATTAGAACGATAATCAACTTCTATATCAGAATCACCGTATAAATGTAATACACCTGCATTTGCCTTATATGACATAAAGCCACCGCCTAAAATTGGGCGCTCTTTAACATAATCTAATGTCCATTTCCAGACCACTATTCTTCCGTAAGCTGAACTTTCTTTGTTACTAGACGACAGCCCGCCAATTCTATTTAACCAAGCATCTGTAGCAAATTGTAACGTTAGAAGTACAACAGTACCTGCTAAAAACATAATCTTGAATCGATGTTTTGTTTTTATTACGACAAATGTAAAAAGAATTGCTAGACCCACAATACCTGTTCTAGCGTGAGTGCCTATGATGGTCATCAAAGCGGCAAAGGCTATCAACACAAATAATACTTTGAAAAGTTTATTTTTTTCTATAAATAATGAACTTCTATATAAGTAAAATAGTATGGGTAATAACATTACACAAACCATAGATAGTGTACTTGTTTCAGCTAGCTCGGAATCGCCTACACGAGTCCTTACAAGTTGTTTACCATAAAAAGTTGGTTCGAAAGCTGTCGTCATTCCACCTACAATAAAATAATAGGAGGCTGCAACAACTATTGTCATCAGTAAAAATTGAAATTTAATTTTTGAATTGATGACAAATGGTATAAAAATAGCAAAAAATATTGTTTTAATTGAATAATCATATTTATGCCAAGCTAAAAATTGAAACTCGGCATAGAATGTGGTTAGTGTTAGCCATAGCATAAATATTACAGTAAATATACTTATACTACGTATTCTTGGTAGCTTAATTTCTTTGAAATTTAGAATTATGCTCAAAAAGAAAATAGCTGTGACAATAAGTGACAGAGGTTTATTGGCTAATATTGAAAAAGAAAGGTTTTGTGGCTTTAATATGTCAACAAATATTACACAACAATAGGCAACATAAGGGCGTTTTAATCCAAAAAAGGAAAAGACACATAAAATGATGATCCATAAAATATCAGATAACACTATTCTTCACCGTCTGAAGTAATCGCAATATAAATTGCTGAAAAAATCATATAACCCACTACCAATTTTGCTATTATCTCTATCATTTTTCTGTCCTCGATACTGGGTTCATTTGATTAGTGGCAATGTTTACTAAGTACTTCATTGTGGTACTTTTGAGCTACTTTTTCCCAGGTCAGTTCCTTTATTATTTTATGCTTAGCATTTGATTTCATTGTGTTAAGTCCGTTGGTGTCGGTTAATAACTTCTCTATCATAGAGGACCATTTTTTTATTTCAAGGACCTCCAAGATTACACCGTTAGTATCTGAATCTATTATGCTTGCAGGGCCTGCGGTATTGTTTGAAATGACAGGTACGCCGTAAAACATTGCCTCTAATACTACCATGCCATAAATTTCATAATCACTCGCGAGTAAGAATAGATCGGATGATTGATAAATAGACGCTAATTGCATTTGAGGTAGGCGACCGGGTAGCCTTACATTATTCAATTTTTCCTCATTAACTCTTTGTTGCGCATCTGCAAGTAACTCACCTTCACCAATAAATAGAAACGTGATAGGTAGTTTTTCACAATGCTTAGTTATATCTAATAAAAAATTAATATTCCTACGTTGTTCAAAATTCCCAATGTATAGAACAACGTGATGCTCTGTAGGTATGTTATATAAATTATTCAATTCACTATTGCTGTGCTGACTCTCAGACTGAGTAAAAGCACTTGTATCAAGCCCTACGGGCATTACAGATACGTGATCAAACCCTTTTGATGTCAAAAAGTCAGCAGCAACTTTAGTTTTGGTTAATGCAATTGATATTTTTTTGATAAAAGTATGAAGTAATACTTTATCGTGGAAATATGTATACAAGGCATTAAAGCGGCCACTCATGTTTTTGTGCATACCCTGATATACCACAGTAGGTATGTTATTTCTATGAGCGTAGTTTACTGTTTGAGCGCAGATGAGATCGTTATATTCATTTACTTGTATTAGATCATATTTTGATTTTTTAAGCTCTTTGATCAAGCCTGGAAATATGGCTTGTTGAATTAGAGGGATTATATAATAAGGTAACTCAATTAGGTTGACTTGACCAAGTCCAGAAGACTCAACTACTGAATACGTGATTTTATCGACATTACCGGCATAATAGACATCAACATCAACATTGAACACAGATAACTGTTGGGCTAAGCCTAACTCTTGGCTGTTATAAAACCCTTTAGGTATAACATTGCCATCGGGTCTAACTATCGCCATTTTATATTTTTTCATGAAGTTAAAGAGCCTTTTTTATAGAACCTTGAAGATAAGAACAAATTTTTCTCCCTACAGAGATACCTTTACTCTCAACATATGTAAATGAGAAGTTTGCTACATAATATGTACCGATTAATGTCCCAGTAAATACTATAAACAATAGCCATTCATTGGCTATTTTAAATTGAATACAGAATAATATTAATGCGGCAATAATTAAATTATGAAACAGATAAGCGCTATACGAAATATTGCCACAAATGTTAAGTAATTTTTTTACTTTTGAATGCAGGTGTACTTTGCCAAATAAAACGGCAATGACAGCAATAAATGAAAGTAGAATATACCAGTTCCAAATCCCTGAAATTATGGGGTAATCGGGAAGTTTTATAACACCGTTCGAAATAAGTGAAGCCGCAATAAAGCTTAACAATAATAATATTGTAGAAAAGTTAAGTTTGAATGTTTTTCCATTTGAAATCAGTTGCTTGTAAATGTACCCAATAGTAACACCACCACAAAAACTAAATCCTAGCATGAACACTGTCGTTTGGCTGAAATGAGATATGTTAAATTTATAAATTAAATACAATAGGAGGCCAAAGACTAGTGGGCCAAGAAACTTCATATATTTTATCGATACAATTAATAATGGAAAAATAAGATAATATTGAAACTCTACAGGTAAACTCCAATATGCATTATTAAATAACCCTCCTGTGCCAATAACGTTTTGAAACAAAAATAGGTACTGAATTATGTCATTTAAAGAATATGGCGTTACGAATTGCTTCTCAATCCAAAATCCTTGTAGCTCTGTATAAAACGCAGAAAATATAGGTTGAAAAAGAATATAGAGTAATAATGAAACACTAAATGCAGGCCAAATCCTAAAAAACCTTTTTATATAAAAATGAGTAAGAAGGGTTTTTTGGTTGCTATGGCTGATGTATAGGGTTGTACCACTGAGAGTGAAAAATAGCAAAACGCCAAAAGTCCCTAGATCTAACGAATAAAATATTGCCGGTAATGACGAGCTGTTTTGGGAAAAATAGTCAACTTCTGTAGCTCTAATTATATGGGAAATAACAACAAAAAAAGCAGCAATTCCACGAAGCCAAGTTAATTGTTCTAAATATCCTGAGTTTGTAGTTGTTGTATTCATTTAGCATCCAATTGCCGTTTTAATTGTTGAATCCATATGTCATAACCATTTTTATTCAAATGCAAACCATCCCCTAAATGTAAGGAAATTTTTAAATCACCATTTAAATCAATGAATTTAGAAGAAGATTCTAATAGTGTTATATTATCAAAGTACTTAGTGAGTTTGAATAAATCTTCATTGAACAAGACGATTTTTTTCTGTAGTTCAGCACCCAACACCTTGCTATCTACGGGTAATACTTCATGAATATATATGTTAGGTATTCTATTTAGTTGTTGAAGCATTATTTTATAATCAGCGATGACATTTTTCAGAGAGTTTTTTCTTAAATCATTAACCCCTACACTTATAATTACGGAGGATGCACTCATTAAAGACTGATAATGTAAACTACGTTTTGATACTCCGTTAACTGTATCGTGGCCTATACCAAAATTTACAGCAATAGGAAGAATTGAACTTACGGATAACCCTTGAACCAGACTATCACCTATAAAAATGACTGCGTTTGGGGGAGTGTTTTGATCTACTCTAGCATGCATGGTATTCATTGCTACCATATAATGAGTTACTCGTTCATTGGTAGTAGCTAATTTAAGTTTTATTGCTGTTCGGTATACTAAATTAGGATTGATAATAAAACTGATTAATATTGCATGAATTATAAATATATAGATAAATAAACAAAAGGCAAAAGACCTTTTGCGAATTATTTTTATGAAATTTTCCATTTGATGTTAATATCTGTAAATAGGACGAAATTTTAATTGAGTAGAGTATAGCGATGTTAATTTTGTATTGCTATAACGGTATCAACGTTTGATTCATCAATAACATTTTGACATACGATAATACCCCTCTTAATCACCTTCCTGATTTACTGAAATACGACCAAATCAGAAAACCCCGCCTACTAACGAATCTCAGGGGGATTTAATTTGATTCAGTATATAGTGACTAAAGATCTAGCGGATTTGAAGTCATTTCATAACCCTTCTGGTAGTCTGTCGTATATTTTTATATCATCAAAAGCGTACCAACGCTCCCTAGCTGAGTAGGGCGCGGTATCATCTTCGTTAAAGTGGAAACGATCATTACCCCCGAAACTTACTGAGTTCCATTTTGCATTCATATCTCCACCTGTACCTATCCACGGGACATTTACTAGTGACATTAATCTCCGCCCGTCAAGCCAATATTGATAAACACCATCTGTCACACCTGCTGCACTATTAAGTTTTACGTGAATGCCAACAGTATGCCAAATATCACCCCAAACTTGACTGTGGTAATATGTATCTGTGTAATTGAGTAAGCCTCCATTTACTAAATCGGGTATTGACGGGGCTTCTCTCTCTACATGGGTCGAGTAGTTCGCACTCATTTCACCTGTCACTATCTGCCTTGGTGAATCTGGAATCTCAGGGGCAATACAGTAGTAATTAGTTAATTGGTTGTCACAGCGAAAGGCATGGTGCTGCCGAACTCCATAATCACTCTGTCCCCAATCGAAGATGTACATAGGTGCGTTATTTCCCCCCTTAAAGTAGGAGTATCGTTTTCCTGTGCCAGAATCTGGCCCATCCCAATGGGAAATACGAGCCACTTTGATACCACCTCGCTCAAAATCGGCCGCAAACCCAGGCTGAAACTTAATCTTAAACTCAAGATAAACCTCATTAGAATCAGGAATGTCCTTAGTTATAATACCGTCTGAGGTATAGCCATTATTACTAGTATCATTATAAGACTCTAAATATGTAATAAATGACTTACCAGTACCACCGTAGACCTGATCTGAGTTATTACCGCTGATTAACATAGATGGCATTGATGTTAAATCGCCATCGTTAGGATGCCAGTTCTCATCGGTTCTGCCTGCATCCCAATTAGTTGGTAAGTCACCTACCGTATTTCGTCCAAGGGTTGCCCAATCTGGCTGTGAATCAAAGTTTTCATAGAAAATGAGACCTTTCTCAAGTGGGATATTCAATGAAAGAGTTATTGCACTACCTAGAAGAGTATTTTTATTTGTCGCTGTGATTGTTGGTACATGATTAGCTAATTGAGGTGGGTTATCAATGACAGGGTCAGGTTTACTTTCTGAACTCTCCTTGCATGCCGACATAGTTAAAGTTAATAAAGATATAGTTAAAAAATTCTTTAAAACAGCAATAGGAAAAATTTTAGTCAAAATTACAATCCTTATATATCCATTAAATAATACAGCGACAATATAATATACGAAAATAACAGATAATTATCGGTATTGATGTATTATTTATACCTTTCACATAAAAAAGTGATGTCATTATAATTGTTTTGTACTCATATATATTCCAATGATTGTTGATACTTCAACAAGTTATTTGAATATTGCGTTTTAATACAACCGTTTAAGTCTGGTTAGCATAAGCGAACATTATTTTAGAATTAAAAAATTGCTTGAGTACCGAGGTTAGTAAACATACTGGCAATATATATTTTTTAACGTAATTATTACTAACTCTAACGAATAGTAAAAATTGATTATGATATCATTACAGATAAAAGAACGATTTCTATACTTTCATTTTTAATCATTCTTAAACCCAACATAAAGGAATATAATTTAAGAATGGCTTCACTCACTTCTCAAGTTCTAAGCAGTTCATTTTTATTACTCATTATTAAATTAATACAACGTTGTATTGGGTTGATTAGTACACTAATTTTAGCGCGAGTTTTGACGCCTAATGATTTTGGTATCGTCGCGATATCTGTATTGATAGTTCATTTTTGTGATGCATTATCTGCTACAGGAAGCCAACAGTACATAGTACAAAAAACAGATGTAGATTCTGATGATGTTAACTCAGCTTGGACCATTGACATTATAATGAAGTCTACACTTTGGGTAATCTTGGTGCTTGCAGTTCCGTTTGTCTCATCTTTTTATGAACGACCTGAAATTGAAAATGCTTTATACGTTAGCTCCTTAGTATTGCTAATTGGAGCATTTAAAAGTCCTGGTTTAATGTTATTAAGAAGAGCCTTATTCTATAAGCCGATATTTAGAATAAGTATTTTACAGAAGTTGTTATCATTTAGTGTGGTTATGGTATTTGTCTATTTTGAGCCCAGTTATTGGGCGCTAATTATAGGCGATCTCGTTTCTACCCTAACGTTAACTATTGGCTCATATTACATTCACACAGCTAAGCCTAAATTTTCTTTACGCAAGGTAAAAGAGCAATGGGCGTTTTCTCAGTGGGTTTTACTCAAAGGTGGAGTAGGCTTTGTACGGGCAGAAAGTGATACCATCTTGGTATCAAAATATTTTTCTTCTGAAGCGCTTGGTGCTTATCACTTGGCTAGGCACCTTTCTATTATGCCTAGCACTGAAATCATTGGGCCAGCGATAGAGCCTTTAATTGCGTCATTTGCGAGAGTTAAACATGAGCCTGAAAAATTAGCTTATCAATTTACATTAAGTTTACTGGTTATTGTTTTATTAATAATGCCTGCTTGTACTTTTATTTGGTCATTTCCTGAACCGATTATTAATTTCTTTCTTGGAAGTCAATGGGAAAGTGCTTATCCGATTTTAAGCGCACTATCAGTTTTTTTGTTTACTATAGTTATTGGCCAGTTATTGAACCAGTTTTGCATAGCGCTTGGTAAAGTTAAATCGATATTTATATATGATGTTTTAAGTTTACTGATTGTTGTAAGCATCTTATTAGCTTTTATGACGGAAAGTTTATATCAGTTTTCCTTATTAAGAGGCGGAGTAGCATTTATACTTGTTTCTTTATTTTTTGTTTACCTAAAGTCCATTTCAAGCTTATCTATTATTTACATCAGTAAACTAATTATCCCAATGGTTATACTCTCTTTAATCTCAGCGGCATTAACTCTCGAAATAGGTATAGAAAGCTGGGGCGGAGGTATGTTCAGTTTGTTTTATTATATGGCTATTTTTGGACTTATTCACGTGATATTAATAGCCATTAGTTATGTTTTTTATTATAAAAATATGAAAGAAGGTATTCATATTTATAACTTAGCTAATAGAGGCTATTCTAAAGTTAAAGATAGATTCAGCTGAAAGTAATTTCAATTACTAGGTTGTTTTTGGTCGCACCTTAATCTATTACTTAAGAGAGTATGCCGCTTGTTAAAAAAGTAGAGGGAATTTTTTGATTAATATGTATAGACTTAAAAAATACCATTCTTATAAAGAGAAAAGCATCACTACAATTATAGTAATGGTGCTATCTTTTTATTGATTAACACATTCACCTAATGCAGCCATAGTTTTTTTGAATCTTTTGATCGTCAGGCCGATTGGACCAGTTTGAGTGAGAAGCCTATGAGTCGTTGGTCTGCTTTTATAAATGGTGAAGGAGTTTGGGACGCAAGTGCAGGGTTCCCAAATCACCACCCAAATATTGAAGTTTTAGAAATAAATAATAACAAAGCACTTGGTAGTACGGGTAAATCATTTGTAAGTTGGCCTGAATCTTTCAGCCTAGGTTGGAAACAATGGAATTTAGATGGAATATTACTTAAAAAACTTAATCAGGGCTTTGATGGATTATACGTAAGTTTCTTTATTTCGTTCTCTCCTAATTGGACTCCTGCTGGCAGTAATAAACTCTTTAGAGTTTATAGTTGGGATCCTAAAGCTCGAAATCATTTTAAATACTTTAAAGAAGGTGATGCTGGACCTGCACTATTTGCAGGTTACGCAGCGAATAAATATGGTGTCCGCAATATGATTTCTTTTCGTTAGGGCCTTGGGGCGAGAATTATAAAATGGAAAATAAAGATGTTAAGGGTTTAAATAGAGGTTTAGTGGCTATCTCTTAATTCTAAAGAAAATGCTATTAGTGGCTTACCTGATTTGGTTAATGGAGGGAATATTTCAAAAAGTGATAATATTCCTGCTACTCTTGAATAAGTTTATGGAAAGTAGCCTAATTGGATCAAAGTAGACTTTTACGTGAAAATGAATTCGGCACCAGGGAAAAAGGATGGCGTTATGATGCAATGGATAAATATTATAATTTTTTTCAAATTTTAATATTCCTTGGGTCAAACCTAATAAACTCAATATGATGGTAAATTGGAATGTTATAGTTTTTGGGGGGAATGACTCTTTTCGAACATACCCCAACAAAAACAAACATGAAAAATGGTATGCACTAGATGAAATATTTGTACACGATAAGCACCCTCAAGATTTAATAAATAATCTCCTTTATTAAATCTTGAGAAATGATACTTAACTAGTCCCTTTAAACATTTTAAAGTATAGGTAACGGATTTTATTAAAAATCCCAGCCTTCTTTAAAAGTTTTTTACTAAGAGTAATTCCTTTCTCAATCTTCGTTTTAGGGTTGACTGGCTCTGATAGCGCTTCTGGCCACATATGATTTATTAGGGCGATAAACAATGGTGAGTCCTCGTATGCTAAATCGTCAAGTCCATAACTGAGTTCTATAATATTACGGCAATTGAAAGGGAAAAATTCCTCTATGGCAAGATCTGAGCTAGCTTGACCTGCAACTCCCCAGTTACCAATAAATTGCTCCCAATAAAATAGATCCCAAATACTTACACCTGTTTCTTCAACATTATTAGCTTTAACTTCGTCGAGCCACTTTTGAGCCATTTTTACGGCATATATGCTATCATCTCTCCCAAATATCGCCGCTAGTTTTTTAGCGGATACCTCTCGTTTATCACCATACCTACTTCTGCAAAGCTCACCCACAACACCAGAAACATTTACTTCATCTTTAAACTCTGAAAAGAAATCATAATACAAAACTCTTTTGTTCTCAGATTGTGGTATGTCTACACTTGTTAATAACGCTGTTTCGAACTCTTCATTATAATTTTTTGCCTCCCTGACGTTAAAGGTAAACTTTAATTTTTTAGATAATTTGCTTGGGATATCAATGTCTGGATGCGAGCCGTTCATACTATTGAATTTTTGAATAAAGCAATAACAATCGTTAATTACACCTTTTGAGGCAGCCAACAATACTCGGCTATCCCAGCCAGCAGATACAGCAAGAAGCAATTTAAATCTATTATTTGCAGAAGCTATTATCCCTTGCAGATTGTTCGATATAACAGGCGCTACTAGCTCTAATGTTTGCTTTTTTATTTTACTAACAGGCCAAAAACGAACTGTTTGGGCAGTGCTACAATTCAGATATTTATTTGGTAATAAGTGATATACATCTTCATAACGGCTTTCATCTCCAATCCAGGCCCTTTCAGTGAATTTAAACTGCTCAGAGGTTACATAGTCTTCAATATTGGGGTTATTACTTAATGGTTTGTTGCACAATTTCGCAAGGACATGAGGTTGAGAGGCTGCCCAAGTTTCATTGTCAAACTGAGTGAAATATACCTGTCTTGAACCGACAATATCGTTAACAATCTTTAGGCCCTCTGTTTCAGAGTAATAGATTAAGATCCATTTTCCACCAAGAGAGTGTGTGCCCAGAGTTATTTCATTAAAATTGTTGGACTTTAGTAACAGGTCGGAAACTATTTGCTCGTTGCTTAGTTTAGGGTTGTTAGGGTCGAGTAAAAAGCCAAGCAAAATTAAATTTCGAGTGTCATCGCTTTTTTTTGTAACTGTTAATGAGGCTTCTGCAGTTAAAATATGAGTATCACATACCTTGGTTACTGAACTTTTTTTAAAAATAGATACTTTTTTAGTGCTTAAAACGTATTGTCTTTTATAGGGGGTTAACTCATTCTTTGACATTTTTTACTCCGCATCCGTTCTATATTTTAGTATTCGAGCGGGATTACCTGCCACAATTGCATAGTCAGGCACATCTGTTGTTACCACTGCACCTGCTGCCACGATAGCTTTATCACCCACATTCGCCATTATAACGGCTGTATTACCAATCCAACAATCTTCCCCAATGGTAATTTTTTGATAATTCCCACCCTGCTGCTGTATTGGTGTATCTAAATCTGAAAAGTTATGCTGATTTTTCCCACTTAATATATGTACGCCACTGGCAATCAATGTGTTTTTCCCAATGACAGATTTGCCAATATTACACTGAGGCCCGATATAAACGTCATCATGGATTTCTGTGTTGGGATCTGAAAATAAGGTCCCAAAATAAATAACACCGTTATTACAACAGTTATTCATTATTAAATAATAAAGAGAATTCCTGAAATAACTACCTAATTGACCAGGAATAAGGCTGGAGAATTGTGAAAGTGCAGTAAAAATTGATTTTTTCTGACTCGCAGGGCTAATAAAGAATAGAGTTGCAAAAGGCAATGCACATAGTACAAATAAACTCCTAAAAATCAGCTTTATAGTTAGTTTCATCTTTAATATCACCATTATAAACCTAAGGTATCACTACATATTTTTATCAGTACAATGTTGAGTATAATTAACGCTAAAATAAGCGTGTTTGTTAACCTATTAGTTTCGTTTTTATCTTCCCTTGGTGTGCTCCAAGTTACTTGAATATTACCAGATAATGCCGTTATAACACCTAATAAGGAGTAATAATTAACCATTAAAAAATAGTAGGGAATAAAAAATATGGGAGAACTGTGTTTGTTTTTAGATTTCAAGAATCCAATTTGGGCAAGCCAGAGAAAAACAATACCCAATAAAGTTATTGCTTGAAAAGATAAAATGTTTTCATATGATAAAAATAACGAACCAAAAGCAAAACTAATTATAAAAACAGGAATTAGCCAACGTAGCAATTTGTGGGAGATAACTTCGAAGCTAAAAAAACCAAATTTAAAAGGATTCAAAACTTCCTTTACTTTCATTAGCCCACGAAAGCTTCTGTTTACTATTCGCTGCTTTCTTTTGGCTTCTTTAGAAAAATCGCCAGCTGTTTCTTCTAGGCAGTTAGCTTCGTGATCAAATACACCTCTATAACCTTGGGCTATTATTTGTAGTGGGTTTACAAAGTCATTAATATCTTTAGCGTCAAGTTTGATGAATAAAGCACGTCGTATGGCGTAAATAGCACCATCGCCACCCACAACAGAATGCAATTTACTTTCTAGTGTTTTTAACTTTATTTCATAGCGCCAATATATATCTTCACTTGCGGCTGCTGCACTTGTTTTTCCATCGGTATACAAGGCTGCGCCAACTACATATCCTACGTTCTTATCTGCAAAATTTCGGACTAACTTTTTAATTGCATCAGCTTCATACATTGCATTGGCATCAGAAAATACTACTATTTCTGAAGTTACTTGTTCCATTGCTAAATTAATTGCTGAGGTTTTACCTAAGCGGCCTTCTTGCCTGATTAAGTTAATGCCTTCAGCTGAGTATTTTTTTGCAATTTCGTCCGTTCCGTCATCAGAACCGTCTGATACTATGAATATTTTTAATTTTTCTTTTGGATAGTCTATCCCCAAACTGTTCTCTATCTTTTCTTTAACAACATCTACTTCGTTATAACAAGATATAATTAATGATACATCAGGCAACAATAGTTCATCTTGACGTGTGGCTTTGGTTTTTAAGAAAACACTAAGCAATTGAAGTAAAAGAGGATAGCCTAAATATACGTACAAAATAATAGCAATGGATAGTAATGTGGTAGCGAAAATAAAAGATGTCATATTTACCTAAACTTTTTTGAATATCTGAGTGTGATTCGATCAAAGAATGAAAGTGTACGTCCAATAATATAAAAATAATGCATTAAGGATGTTTTAAAAAGTGATTCTAGCTTTATACCTTTGAATTTATATAAGGTTAAAGGAATTATGAGCAAAATCATAGAAAACACATAAAGTATAATACCCTGTAGTAAGCCGTAATTCGTTATATGTATTAAACTTAATGATAAAATAAATAAATGGAAAATTGTAACTAGTGCTATTTTCGATTTTAAAATAGTGCTAATCGTTTTAAAGTCCTCCCGACCATGCCAACGCTCTCTTTTGATAAATTGACTTATTGTTGTTGGGTAACCGTAATGAATAACCTTTAATGAAGGTGCTGGGTTAATTTTAGCTCCAGCTTGTTTTGCTCTTACACAAAAGTCATGATCTTCAGCTGTTTTAAGTGTTTCATTGAATCCGGATATTTTATCAAATAAAACTTTTGATGTTATTAAGTGACCTGAGTTGATGTAGGTATTTGAAGAACTGACCGTTAAAATATTAAACCAATTTTTATTAATTTTGTTGGCTGTTTGTGGAGGTAAACACCTTGACCCTGTAATTAATAAAGGTGATTCAATAATTTGGTTAATGGTGTTATCTATATTATTCTGCCAGTCTTGAGTTAGCTCTACATCAGCATCTAAAAAAACTAATATGTTACCTTTTGATTCGGATACACCATGGTTACGAACTGATGCAATTGTACCTACTGGGCAATTTAATACTGTAACCTTGAATGATTGCGCTATTTCTATAGTATTATCAGTAGAACCATTATCTACAATAATAACTTCAAAGGGATATTTGGGGGCAAAATTATGCAGTTGCTTTAGAGTATTACCAATGTAATTTTTTTCGTTTAAAGCAGGTATTATAAAGGATAAAAAAGGTGTGGTTATCATCTAAATCTCATCAGTTGGACTATATATGAAATTAACACTATCTCATACAGGGTTTATATAGTATTTTGCTCAAATTATAAGAATTATTTAAGAAAGACTTTATTTATTAAGTATAAGGGAATAGTCATAAAGATATCAATAATACCTTTTAATATGTCAAATAAAAGGGATGTTTCAGTAAAATGGCAAGATCTTGAAGAGAGAGCTGAAAGTAATGTTTTCCTATCTTGGTCGTGGATTGGCAATTGGTTAGAAACAATTAAAGGTAAGGTTTTTCTTATAGAAGCAGTAGTTAATGGAAAAATTGTAGGGTTAGGTTTCTTTGTTGAAAAATCACGGAAAATATTTGGTTTATTTCCGATTAAACAGTGGCATCTTCATCGAACAGGAAATACGCAAGAAGATCAAATATGGATTGAACATAATGACTTCTTGTTAGATAAAAATATTTCAAATACTGTTAGAGAAGAAATGGTCAAGTCTATTTGCAATTTTAAACCTTCATTACAAGAGGTAATTATCGGTTTATCAACTAACGACGTTATTCTTAGTTTTACCAGACCTTTTGACAATAAATTTTTTCAGCTACGCTCTTGGGGAGAAACATTAGCTTACCGGGTTGAATCACAAGGAACATATCTAAGCGAAGTTCTTTCTAAAAACTCTAGATCTCAAATTGTGCGTAGTGAAAAATTGTTAAGTAAACTTGGGAATTTAGATTTTTATGTTCTAACCCAAGCCGAAGACGTTCAATTAGCTCTTGAAGATATTTCTAAAATACATATTGAACGATGGCAAAATACCATTCAAGGAAGTGGATTCACAAATAGCAGTTTTAATCATTTTCATAGCTTAATGATCACCGATAACAGGAACAATATTGCACAAGTATCTGTACTTTCTTTGAATAAAAGGCCGATAGGTTATTTACTTAATTATATTTATAAAGGTAAAGCATATTTTTACTTATCTGCGCTTACTACTTTTGATGAAAAGAAAATTAAAGTAGGTTTAACTTTACACACTAAAGCTATCCAACATTATATCGACAATGGTATTTTTAGTTATGACTTTCTTGGTGGTGATGCACGCTATAAAAAGTCTTTGTCAAATAAACAATATGAATTATCTTTAGGCTGTTTTCAACGGAGCCATTTGTTACTAAAACTAGAAAGTAAATTTAAAGATTATAAAGCCATGCTCAAAAGTGTAGTATTTCGTTAGTACATATCGTTGAATGAGTAAGTTTGAGTGTATTGTAATTTTTTAATTATTAACATCTTATAATATATATCATCAATTAATAAAACAAAGTGAAGGAGTACCATGGAATTCAATAAAAAATTAGCACTCACAATATGTGTGGCTTTAAGCTTAACTGCTTGTTCACCTAAAAAAACATCAGAAGAATATATTCAAAGTGCAAAAGTTCATGTCGAAAAAGGTAAAAGCTCGGCAGCCATCGTTGAATTGAAAAATGCAGTTTTAATCGATTTACAAAATCCAGAATCACGGTTACTTTTAGGTACTTTGTATTTAGAAGTTGGTGATATTGAAGCTGCTGAGAAAGAATTAGCACGAGCTCTAGATCTTAATGGGGAAAAGGACCTCATATTACCTAAACTATTTAAAACATTAAATTTACAAGATAAAAGCGAAAAGCTAATAACATTAGCAAATCAATACAATACATTATCAAATACTGTGTTGCCTGAAATACTACTTTATAAAGCATTGGCTTATATTAAACTTGGCGATAACGAAAAAGCTACAGCTACTATAGCTCAAGCAAATGAACATTCCGCAGAGTCAGTTTATAGCCAACTAGGCGAAGCTTACTTAATGGCTGAATCTACAGACACAAATGGCGCATTAAAGCTTATTGAGCGTGTTCTGATAAAAACGCCTGAGTTAACAGAGGCACTATTATTAAAGGGGCAATTGCAGTTTATAAAAGGTGATTTTGTAAGTGCCATTTTTTCTTTCAATGAATTTTATCGTTTAATGCCAAATAATATTCAAATAAGATTATTTTTAGCTAATAGTTATATAAGAAATGAACAACACGTTGAGGCGAGTTCACATTTAGATTTTTTGTTGAAAATTGTACCTGAACATCCGTTTACTAATCAACTGAAGGGGTTAGTTTTTTATCAACAAGGTGATTATGAAAATGCTTTGCTACATACAGATAAAGCGATTCAGAATGGGCTTAATATTCCGTCAAATAGAATTGTTGCAGGTTTAAGTGCCTTTAATTTGGAACAATATGAAAGAGCGCATCATTTTTTAATTGCTATAGCTAAGTCTTTAGTGCCGGATCATCCTGTACGCAAAGTTTTAGCTGTAGTTCAATTGCAACTTGGTTATACCTCGGAAGCGGGTGATACCTTAAATGTAATGGATGGAGCAACATCTGATGATATTAATTTACTTACTACGGCTAGCTTCGAACTATTAAAAGAAGGGAAATTTCAAGAAGCTAAAGCATTAGTAACTAAAACAAATGATATAAGCATCAGTAATCCACAAGAGATCGCTAAAATTGGTATTTTAAAACTTTCATTGAATGACTTAGAAGGACTAACCGATTTAGAACAAGCAGCAGAGATAGATCCTGACTTACCTATTGCTAAATTAGCACTTGCGTCTGCTTATATTCGAAATAAAGATTTCGATAAAGCGTTAGCGTTAGCTATTAAATGGAAAGATACAACGCCTGACAAAGTTGAAGGCTTTAATTTAGCAGCAAAAATTCTATTATTGATGAATGAAGTTGAAAAAGCTGAAAATGAGCTTGATATGGCTTTGAGTATTAATGAATATAATCCATATTCACTTCTTTATTTCTCAACAAAAGCCTTATCAGAAAGAAAATATGATGAATCTATAAGTTTAATAGATAAGCTAATTTCTGAGTATCCCAACCATTTGGCAGGACTACGTTTACAATATAAATCTTATAAAAAAGTTGGTAAGGAAGACGTTGCTTTATCACGCATAGAAAAAAGCTATAAGGATCATGAAGATAATGCAGAATATAGTATGTTGTATTCAAAAGTTCTTTTTCTAGAGAAAAACTACAAAAAAGTAATCAATGTATTAGGCAATAGTGATAATGAAAAACTGATTTTTCCTACACATTGGCTTCTTCTTGGTGATAGTTATTCAGAACTTGGTGACTATGAACAAGCATTAGATGTATTTACTCGTTGGTTAAAAGTACAGCCGCAATATCGTGTAGCCTGGTTAAGAAAAATATCATTACATGAAAAACTTAAAGATTATTCAAATGCTTTATCCACTATTAACTCTGCTTTAAAGTTATCACTTGAAAATATAGACTTTAAACTTTTAAAAGTTCATTTTTTAATTCTCTCAAGAGATTTTTCACAGGCACAAAGCCTGTTGGATGACTTAAATTCTAGCCAACAAGAACTGCCTTTAGCTAAAGGGTTACAAGCTAAAATATGGTTAACTGAAGGTATGTTTAAAAAAGCTATGCCAGGGCTTGAAAATTTATATGAACAAATGCCTAATTCTTATAATGCAGCGCTTGTTTTTGCTACTTTGAAAAAAATTGAACAAGAAAAATCTGCATTTGACTTTATCAAAAAGCATGTGAAAAAGTTTCCAGATGATTATATGATTAGCAATTTATTAGCTGAAACTGCTGTTAAGTTTGATAAGGCACTTGCAAAAACCGAATTCACAAAACTCTTGTCTCGCTCGCCTAATGATCTTACTATTTTGAATAATCTGGCCTGGGTTGAGTATGAGTTAGGCAATCTTTCATCTGCGAATAAACTTGTAGATCGAGCTTTAGCAATAAACAGTGGCCATCCTAAAGTTTTGGATACTGCAGCTTTGGTAAAGCTTAAATTAGGGAATAAAGACGAAGCTATTGCGCTTTTGAAAGAAGCCGTAAGAATTGCGCCAGGAGATTCTGAAATAGAGAAGCATTATAAGAACGCTATTAAATAAGCAGGTTATAGTCGTATCGTTTATCTGGAGGTTTAATTTATAATGGCATCTCAGTTTTTATATAATGGGTCGGTTTAATACCGGTTCATTATATTTCTGATAAATGATATTTAATGTATTTGCTTAAATTTAAACTTTAGCTTCTTTCACCTTACAACGCCCACGAACAATAGAAGGTTTTAAATCATTATTTACAGTGGTTATGACAACTTTGAGAGTAGAGTATTAAGCGAAATTGTTAGACGTGAAGCGATTAAATAAAGAGGGTGAATATGGATGTCTTTTATATCCTTCGGAATATTTTAATATAAAAAAGCCTTCATGAAGAAGGCTTTTTTATTTTATATCCTAATGTATCTTAAGACTTGCGACGTTTTGCCGCGCTGGCTAATCCTAGAAGGCTCAACCCTAATATAGCTAAAGTTGTTGGTTCTGATACGTGAGCAATTGATGATTTAGTAACATGAGCTATAGATAAAGTATATTCACCAGCTAATAAATTAGTTAACTGAGCAGACTTACCACCTGCGTAATTCTCACTATTGTTAACATTTAATTGTGTTGATGCTTTACTTGCATTTACACCTGCGCTAAATAATGCAAATTGATTAGCAAGTGAAATTGCTTGACCGTCATTTCCTGTTAAAGTGTAACCTAAAGAATATGATGCTTTAGCTTGTGTAGTCGCAGTTGCATTTTGCATATCTACGCCAATTTCAGTTATAAGTTGAGCAGTGTATCCGTAAAATAAATCTAACGTCGCACCAGAATTCACTAAAAAACTTACCGTTGTAGTAATACTGTTGTCAATAAATGAGCCAGCATCGTTTATGTTGTTATTGGCGAAACTAGACAATGACACATCAGCTCTAGAGCTAGCGTTTGTACCTGCTAATGGTGTGTGAACTAGGTAACTGTCAGAAGATGAAAAGTTTAATGTGTCAGTGGAGTCTAAAAGATCTTGTGAATAGTCATCCTCTGCTATAGAAGGGCAATCGATGCCAGCGCAGACTTGAGCCGGGTTAGCTTCACCGAAGCCGTCTAATGACAATACTTGTGTCGATATTGCATTTACGCCATTGAAGGTTGCATTATTGGTTAAAGACCAAGTTAGTGATGGCGCAGTAGCGTCTGCATCACTTATTGAAATGCCAAAATTGGAAACATCTAAAATCGATGATGTAATTATTGAAGCATTTGCAGTAAAAGAGGTTATTGCAATTGCAGAAGCAGCAATAACATTTTTAGTTAAGTTAGATAATTTCATTTTTTTGTCTCCGGTTTCAATTGGAATACTAAGTTAATTCTATTTTCTAATGCTTATGTTATTTATAATGCTTATATTATGCCATCATCATAACCTGTTGTTTTTATGCGTGATTGTTTTTATTGTTTGTAAGGGAATTCCAATAGTGTAAAGAAACCAGTCACTCTTTAGGTGGGAAATTTGGGCTTTCCTTGTACTCGTAAGCCGATGTAATACTTAGCATTGGATGTAGAATGTGGTTGGCTTGATACACAAATAAGCTAGGTGTCAATAGCAATAGTTTTTCTATGGTGAGCAGAATAAATGAATTATTTACGGTGATTCTAGGGCTGTAATAATAGGATAGTGAATAAATTTTAGCTGTGTATTGTTATGGTGATTAAGTCATTTAAATATTGACCATATTTTATGAATGATAAAGTCAAGTCATAAAAAAGCCTTCATTAAGAAGGCTTTTTAAAAATAATCTATTATTAAGATTTACGACGCTTTGCTGCACCAGCAAAACCTAGAAGACCTAGTCCTAATATTGCTAAAGTAGCAGGTTCTGAAACGTGAGCAATAGATGATTTAGTCACATGAGCAATTGATAAAGTGTATTCACCAGCTAGTAAGTTAGTTAGTTGAACAGACTTAACACCAGCGTAGTCTTCACTATTATTAACATTCAATTGTGTAGATGCTTTACTTGCATTCACACCAGCACCAAATAGTGCAAATTGGTTAGCAAGTGAAATAGCCTGACCGTCGTTACCCGTTAAAGTGTAACCTAAAGAGTATGATGCTTTAGCTTGTGTAGTCGATGTATTACTTTGCATGTCAGCACCAATTTCAGTTATTAACTGAGCAGTGTATCCGTAAAATAAATCTAATGTTGCGCCAGAATTTACTAAAAAGCTTACCGTTGTCGTAATGCTGTTATCAATAAAAGAACCTGCATCATTAATGTTGTTATTTGCAAAGCTAGATAAAGAAACATCAGCTCTAGAACGCGCATTTGTACCTGTCTGAGGTGTATAAGCGATATGGCTATCAGAAGATGAGAAGTTTAAAGAATCCGTAGAATCTAATAAATTATGAGAATAATCATCTTCTGCAACTGTAGGACAATCGGCACCAGCACAAGCTTGAGCAGGGTTAGCTACACCGAATCCATCTAATGACAAGACTTGAGTAGATTGAGCATTTATACCATTGAACGTTGCATTATTAGTTAATGACCACGTTTGTGTAGGATCTGTAGCATTTGCATCAGAAATAGCTATACCAAAATTTGATACATCTAAGATAGATGATGTAATAATTGAAGCATTCGCAGTAAAAGAAGCTAGTGCAATTGCAGAAGCGGCCATAACACTTTTAGTTAAGTTAGATAATTTCATTTATTTCTCTCTCCGATTCCATTTGGAATACTAGTTAATTTTATTTTCTATTGGGTTATATGCTTTTATTGTGCCAACTTTTTATGTTGTTGTTTTTGTTCGTTATTTTATTGGTTTTGAATGTTAGTTAAACATGTGTGTAAAAAAAACTGACGATCATGTAATAGCTATTTATTATCTATAAGTTATGATAAATCACTTCGTTATATTCCATATTTTTCAGGCGATAAACAACTCTGTGGATCAAGAGTATATTTCAATTTTTTTAACTGTGGTATCAGCGAATTATTAATTTTTTGATAAGCACTATGTGCATGACTCGATAGTCGATAAGGAAAATATCCTTCATTGGTTAGAGCTTCAAACATTTCATCATGGCATGCCAATGCTTTTGTATCTTCGCCTTCAATATCACGGTCATAAACAAGTGATACTACACAATCTAAAGTTCGCTCAGTTAATAAAGTGATCGACAATCCGGGTTCATAACCATATGCAACTTGAATAGTATTAATAATTTTAACCATTCTTTTTACATGCTGACCATCAATAGGTGCTATTGGCGCTAACCATAATAGCCCTACGTTATCTTGAGTTGGATCTAATCCATCAACTTTATTAGGTGGTGTTTTCTTTCGCCAATAAGTACTCGGAATAAAATAATTCGTAGGGATGCCTTGTTTTAACCGGAATACTTTTTCAAGTAATGGAATATTCTTATTGAAATCGATACCCGTGAATAAACTCAATATGCCCTTAAATTTCAACGCTAGGTTTAAAGTGGATTGGTTGATAAACTTAACATCAGTGGTAACGTCTTTAACCGCATTTTTAAGTATTTTTTTCCATACTTTTACTTCCGCTTTTGTACCATAGAATGCTCCTGAAACGCTCCAGGCATTAACCATAAATTTCTTTTTTAGTGTGTTTTTTATTGCTTCAGGTAAAGGTGTTTGGTTCTTTGCTTTTTTCCATGGGTAAAAGCTGAGAGCTTGTATCGCTTTGTGATCGTTACCAATATGAGCCGAACTTTTAATGACGCCATTTAATTTTAAAGGTTGCAGAGCGTCAATTAAATCAGCTATTTGGCTTTCGTCTTTAATACTGATAAAAAAGGCTTCAAAATGCTCAGGTTTAGGCATTAACCATAAGGTCATTTTGGTGACTATACCGAAATTTGATTGTGTAAATAAACCATCAACATAGGGACCAATGCCCCACTTGTAACAATCAGCTGCAACTGGTACTACACCATTCTTTGAAAATTGCTTAAAACCAGTGTTAATTATACTACCGTCGGCCAATACAACTTCAAAACTGCATACGTTATTAAAATGGTCACCATATTCGGTATGACCAAAGCCTCTCTCCATAGTATTACCGATAATACTGCATTGAGGGGATGATCCTGTAGCGTCCATCCAGAATTTTCCACCTTTATCTTGCAAATAATCGTAAAGTTCTTGCTGAGTGATTCCTGGCGTTAAAGTAATGGTTCCTTGTTTATCATCATAATCATCAAGCTGCTTGATACGTGACAACTTCATTAATATCGCGTTGTCAAAACTGGGTTCTTGTGCCGAATACCCCCAGTTTTTTCCTGAACTCACAGTACTAATTGAGCATTTTGACTTGTGGTCATCATTAGATAAATTGTGTTGGTTAATCGCAGTTACAATTTTTTGTACTTGCAGAGTGTTTTCTGGTTTGATAACTATTTTGTTGTTATTTTTATGAGGGAAGGTACCTAAATTGTATTCAGCAATTTGTTCACTTGTAGTAAAAATGTAGTCTGTACCCACTATAGATGTTAATAGCGAAATTAGGTTATTCATAATTACTCTTTCTGTTTTGTTAGTATGTAAATTATTATATTACATAATAATTTTTTTGGAATTTATAACTTAAAATTCTAGGTTTCTTTTGGTAAAGGTTCAATTACATAGAGTTTTAGAGATAAGTGTCGGAAATACAAGATGAGAGAGAGCTGCCAATAACTCATATGTTCTGATTCTTGGCAGCTAGATGTGCTTATTTTTTTGCTTTAGAATTAATTAATTTCAAATGCTTTTTTGAAAAAATTAACTGCCTTGTTTCGTGATTTTAAAGCTATTCTTTTATGAGGCTTTAAAGTAACAGTTCCTCCTTGGCCTAAATTTGAAAAAGGGTCTTCAATAATCAGTTTTGGCTCGAGACGGTCCCATGCGTGGTAAGCTTTTTTATATATTTTTAGCTTAGTTAAACCTTTATCAATTTCAGTTAAGTTATTCACCATATTTGAACATGAGTCAGGTAAATCATAATCATCATACTGGCCTGTTTGAATCAAAACAGGTGCGCCAGTTAACTTTTCAAATTCAAAACCAGGAACATTATTATATACCCAACAAACAGGATAATGGGCAACGTGAGCAGCATAACGAAGTGCGCTACCTGTCTGACTCATGTATTGTTCTGTTGCTGTTAGCATTGACAATACACCACCCCAAGAAAAACCAATAATACCTATTTTTGATGAGTCTATATCGGGTCTAGACGCTAAATAATGCAATGCAGCAATAGCATCAGGTAAGGTTTCTTGAGGACTTGCTGGCCTGTCGGTTCCTCCTACAAGATTACGGGCTCCCCAAAGGTCAAGTTCAATGGTAACAACTCCATTATTATTAAGCGACTTTGCGTAAAAATCACCAGTACTGTCTATGCCACCTGAACTGTGCATAATTACCACTGCTGGCATTTTTGTTGTGTTTTTTGATCGTGGAACTCTTAATTTTGCTGATACTATCCAGCTTTCGTTAGCTGTTTGAACAGGAATACTTAAATAGTTAATAATTGGAAGTTGCTTTTTTTCAATTTTAACTTTTGCAGAAACGGAAAATGAACATAGCAGTACAGTTACAATGATGCCTATTGATTTAAACATAATTAATTCCTTTTAATTTGTAGTCATATTTTTATTTTGTGCCAAAGAACAATACACCCGATAATCAACTTTGTCATATTTATTTATACTCTAGACACTAGGGCGGTTACTTTTGGAATATTTAGTTTGTTAAATCGTCTTGAATGGCTAGAGATAAACTCTTGAAACCAGCAGAAATGTTGTTCGAAAAAATTTCTGGATTTATATAATAAGGAGCTCTTAATCCGTGGTAATCAATAGGATCAGCTAATTGAACAAACCTTATTCCTACAAAGGTCATACTACGCGCTAACCTTGGTTCCATCATCACATAACAATGTTTTACACCTGTATTCAGGCTGAGAGACGCAGCCGCTACATATAAGCCTATAGGAATGAAAGGAAAGCAATATAATTCTGTATCTGAATAAGTTTTTTCAATATTTTCACCTTTTACCGAGTGTTTCTGGCTATTGAGTTTATGGGGTCTAAATTCGGGTTTTACGGCCAGCCTTGATATTTCAGCTATTTCACATCGTGGAAAATTATTTGGATGTAAATGAGAACATTTGTCATAAAAGGAGATATTATCTAGGCAGAATTCTTCTATCGGCAATAGCTCGCTTGATTGGGTAGACTTAATTAATCGAACACAACTTGTATATGTATTGCTTGGTTTGTGTTTGATTAAAGCAAATATTGATTGGGCGTCAAATTTATCAGTTTCTTGGCCGTTTTTGGTTGGTTCTTCGAACTTTAATTCTTCACAATAAACTTTATGACGTATTTTAAATACTTCTTCTTTTAATTTTTGAGAGGAAGCAAATTCAGATTGTAAGATTGTAGTAAAATGCTCGGCAATATTTTTTGCTCCTGAATTTACTCTCATTGATGCTATTTTTGGATCAATATCGCCAATGCTTTGCATATTAAATAATTTTTTACTGCAACTCATATATACTTTTACTACGCACTTTTCTCTATTATTTACATTATGACAATTTTTTAGATGAAATATGTAAATATTTTAATCCAAAAGCATTTATAGAGCTTTTAGAGCTTTACTCCACTTCTGTTTCTCATCCTTACTTAAGCTGTTAATAAGTAAGTTTGCTTTCTCATTTTCGTTATTTTGTTTTAGTGCCTTGACCAAATGAATGAGTATCTCTATATCTTTGGGTAATATCCTATTAGCAGATGTTAAAGCGTTAATGCCTGCTGAGACTTGCTTTTCTTTAATTAAAATAATCCCTAATGTATCGAGAACTTGCGGGTTTTTGGGAGCTAATTCTGCCGCTTTTTTAGCATAAATCAGTGCTTCGTTACTGTTTCCTGTTTCTAGTAACATCCAAGCTAAATTGTTAAGTGAAGCTACATCTTTTGGGTTAGTTTCTATTATTGTTCGGTATTGCTGAATTGCATTTTGTGGGGCCTTTGAAATACTTAATTGGGCGAGGTACTTCTTGAATGATACGTTTTCAGGATCTTCTTTTAATGCGGCATTGAGAAAATTTATACCTTGCTGGTGTTCATTATTATTTTTATATGACGTTGCTAAGTACATTCCAGTAAAAGTATTAGGTTTTAATTCAAACGATTTTGATAAAAATTGGATCGCATCAGAATACTTTTTGTCTGCCATCGCCAATTGCCCTTGCAGGCGCAAAATAAACGGATTATTAGGAGACAACGTAACTAGTTTTCTTATTTTTCGTCTAGCTGTTTCTGTTTGTGAGGTGGTAAGTAAATAATAACTTTCAAGTGTAAGAAGCTGTATGTGGTTCTTTAGCTTATCTTGCTTTAAAGCTAATTTAGATGTAGTTAATGCGGACTGATATTTTTTTTGTTTTTCAAAAAAATTGATTTGTGTGATATATGCCATTGCATTATCTTTTTGATGTTTTTGCCAAAGTTCAAACGTCGCAGAAATTTGGCTCGTATTATCATTCTTTATATGAGCCTCTATTAATTGAGTAAAATATAAGTTGGGGTATACAGGGAAGTCAGATATCGAGGATAAAGTTTCTATCGCATCTGCATATTCAGTATCATTTATTTGTCGTCTTGATAATATTATTCTTGGCCATAAAACCGTTGGCGTCTCAGCAATTAATTGTTGAAAGGTAGCTTTTAAATTATTTTCTTTGCCTGTTTTCAATGCATTGTTGATCATTAATTGATAAGCACGTGGGTATTCTTTTTCAATACTGATCAGTTGATGCAAATATTTATCAGATTCATCATAACGCTCTTGGTTAGTTGCAATTAAGGCTAAACTATAAAGCGGAGTAATGTTACTTTTATCTAAGCTGACTGCTTTTTTGAAGTGTTTTATTGCGTTATCGGTATCCGATGACTTTAAAGCAATATTGCCACTTAAAATGTGTGCTAAAATATTTTCTGGCTCTTCTATTCGCCAATCATTAGCCACTTTCTGAGCGGCTGTAGTTTGGTTTGATTGAAGGTAACTCATTGCTAGGGCGATGTTGGCTCTACTTAAATTTGGGTTAATTGCTAGAGCTTTTTTCAAATCACCAATGCCAGCATCAGTATCGGTATTTGATAACTTTAAAATACCTAACTGGGTTTGTAATTCGGCATTATCAGGAGCTAAAGTAACTGCCAACTCAAACATTTTTTTAGCATTTTCTTTATCACCTTGTTGAACAGCTTCCATGCCTAAGCTGGCATAAAGTCCAGCATCTTCTGTTGACAAACTAGATGTATTATCGAAATTGTTAAGTGAGGTAGCAAACTCATCATGGTAACCCAGCTTTAACTGTAAAATCGCTAATGTTTTATTTACTTGATGGTCTTTTGGTAATAATTCACTAATCGCATTTAACTGGTAATATGAATTTTCAAAGTCTTCTAAATGATAACTACTTAGGCCTGAAATCATTTGTGCGAGTGCATTATTTGATGCTAAAGCGGCACTATCAGCTAGCTGCTTTGCTAAACTAAAGTCTTTATCTATATATGCTAATTGAGAAGCTAATACATTAACTGTTGCATTATTCTCAAAAGCTTTACTTAATGTTTCGATATGCGGGCGTGCTAGATTATATTCGCCAGAACGCATGAAATTTTGAGCTACTAATACCTTTATGGCTATGTTTTTAGGCTTTAATTTTAGATATTTTAAATATGCTTCGGCGGCATTCTTGTTCTCGTTGATACTAACGTGAAGGTTGCCTTTTAATAGCCAAGCATCGGTATACCTTTTATCTTTATTAATAACTTCTTCAATTGCATCTAAAGCTAAATCGGCCTTATTGTTGTACGCCAATAAAAGTGCATTGCCATACATAGAGTGTATTGAAAAAGAAGATACCTTGTTAGCTTGTTTAATTAATTTAGTTGCTGCTTTTAAATTATCTAAATTAACTTTTGCTTGGCCTTGAAGTAAAAGGGCAAATGTTTTATCAAAGTCATTTGTAAATGCTTTCTTGTCTAATAATGTTAGTACTTCCTCAAACTTATTGAGCGTTAATTTTATTTTTGATAGCTTAAGTACCGCATCAAGAGAGGTATAGCCATTTTTAATAGCTTTTTCAATTGATTCTTCGGCATTAGCAAGATCATCTTGTTGAAAATATATATCCCCCAAAATAAAACGAGCCTCAGCATGTTTTGGCTCTGCTTTAAGAATGTTTTTTAGATTTATTATTGCCGCAGAATACTCTTCCTTTTGGAATTGGTTTTTTGCCTCTGATATTAATTCAATATTGTCTTTTTTCGGTGAGCATGAAAATAAGCCCAAAACGATAAAGGCAGCAATTATGGTAGTTATATACTTTTTCATGAATAATCCTTTAAACCTGTACGGCGCTATAATACTTTGCAGTATACTCGGATTTTAATCATAGAGAAAACATATTTTAAAGGAGTAAGTATTTGAATTTTTGCCAGTTGCTTGTAGTTTTTGGGCGTGTTTTTTCAGTTAAAATAAAGGTATAAACGCTTGAATATTAAATATATGGTTTAGTACGTGACTCATTTGTTATATGGGGAGGTGTGCTTAGTTTGGTAATTTAGGGCGTATAGTTAGAATGGAGAGACAAAGCGTAATATTTACGAAGTAATGATGTTGTTTATAATTTAGATAAAACTCCGTTTGCTAGAATAATAATGTTGTTATAAATAAAGTAAGTCACATTATTTTATGTGGACAGCTAAATATTAACGGAATTTTTTAGCAACAATCTAATAAAGTTATAACTAGAATTTCGTGCGAATACACTTACCTTAAAAAGCTAAATGTATTCGCAGTAAATGTTGGATTGAAAGCCTTAGTTCATTTTGTAAAAATCACGATACCAACGTACAAACTGCTCTACACCATCCTCAACAGTCATCGTTGGTTTATAACCTGTTACTTCAAATAAATCATCTACATCAGCATATGTTTGATATACATCACCTGCCTGCATTGGCATGAAGTTTTTGTTTGCGGTTATACCAATAGAGTTTTCTAACGATTGGATAAAGTCTAGTAATTTAACTGGATTTCCGTTACCGATATTAAATATTTTATAGGGCGCAGAGCTATTAGCAGCAGAAGCTGTTTCGACTTTCCAGTTATTATCTAGTTGTGGCACAATATCTTGAATGCGAATGATACCTTCTACGATATCGTCAATGTATGTAAAATCTCTTCGCATATCACCTTGGTTATAAACATCAATTGGCTCGCCATTCATTATTGCTTTGGTAAACTTAAATAATGCCATGTCTGGGCGTCCCCAAGGACCATAAACAGTAAAGAACCTCAGCCCAGTAGTAGGAATACCGTATAAATGTGAGTAGGTATGAGACATTAGCTCGTTTGATTTTTTTGTTGCTGCATACAAAGAAATCGGATGATCTACACTATCAGAAGTTGCAAATGGAATTTTACTGTTTAACCCGTATACAGAGCTTGAAGAAGCATAGACAAGGTGCTTAACGTTATTATGGCGACATCCTTCTAATATAGCTAAATGGCCTATTAAGTTAGAATCTGCATACGCCATAGGGTTATCTATAGAGTATCTTACGCCAGCTTGTGCAGCTAAATGTATAACTCTATCAAACTTTTCACGAGAAAATAATTCGCTTATACCGTCTCTATCTGCTAAATCGAGTTCGATAAAATTAAATAGCGGTAACTTGGCTAATACATCTAATCGAGCCAGCTTTAATTTTACATCGTAGTAATCATTAAGGTTATCAATGCCAATAACGTCATGCCCTTGTTCTACTAATCGTTGAACAACATGAAAACCGATAAAACCTGCTGCGCCTGTAACTAAAAATTTCACATTTTTTCCTAAACTATATCTGTATTATTAAGCTTAATATATTCACGGTTGTACTGAAGCCTACACTAGGTTTTTACTAATGCTTTCACCACGACCAATACCATAATAAGCAAAGCCTCGTTGTTTCAACAAAACAGGATCATATAAATTACGACCATCAATTATAACTTTGTGTGATAATGCCTTCTCAATAAAATCAAAGTCGGGTGCTCTAAATTGGCTCCACTCTGTACAAACTACTAAGGCATCGGCCCCATTTAATGCCGATTCTTTAGTGCCTACTAAAGATAAATCATCACGTGCACCATAAATACGTTGGCATTCTTCCATAGCTTCAGGATCATATGCCTGTACTTTAGCACCAGCTTTCCATAACGACTCCATTAATACCATGGCTGAAGCTTCGCGCATATCGTCGGTTTGAGGTTTAAACGATAACCCCCAAACTGCGATGGTTTTACCGGCTAAATCACCATTAAAATATGTAGTTAAGTTCTTAAATAGTTTTTGTTTTTGCGCGTAGTTAACGCTTTCTACTGCTTCCAATAAAGCTGGCTTATATTCAATACCGTGTGCAGTTCGTACTAATGCTTGTACATCTTTTGGGAAACATGAGCCACCATAGCCACAGCCTGGGTAAATAAATTGGTAACCAATGCGTGAATCTGAACCTATACCGTGGCGTACAGCTTCAATATCTGCTCCTAATAATTCAGCTAAGTTTGACATTTCATTCATGAATGAAATTTTAGTCGCTAACATGCAATTTGCAGCATATTTGGTTAGCTCGGCAGAACGTACATCCATAAATATCATGCGATCATGATTACGATTAAATGGTGCGTATAATTCTCGCATTGCGGCTTGGGCAGTTTTACTGTCAGTACCGATTACGATGCGATCAGGCTTCATGCAGTCATTTACAGCCGCGCCTTCTTTTAGGAACTCAGGGTTAGAGACAACATCAAATTCAAGTTCTAGGTTACGTGCTGCTAGCACAGAAGAAACTTTAGCTGTTACTTTGTCAGCAGTACCAACAGGTACTGTTGATTTATCAATAATGATTTTTGAGTCTGTCATGTAAGTAGCGATAGTTTCAGCTACTTTAAGTACATATTTCAGGTCGGCAGAGCCGTCTTCATCGGGAGGTGTACCTACTGCGATAAATTGTATTTGACCGTGCAAAACGCCAGCTTGAGCATCGGTAGTGAAATTTAGCTGCCCATTCTTATGAGTTTCTTGAACAAGGGGAGTTAAGCCTGGTTCATAAATAGGAATTAAACCTTTTTTAAGGTTGTCAACTTTAGTTTGGTCAATATCAACACAAACTACGTCATGTCCTACGGACGCTAAAACTGCTGCTTGAACCAAGCCTACATAACCAATACCAAATACTGTAACTTTCATTATTTCCCTTTAATTCTCATTTATACTGTTAAGTGAGATGTAGCCTTTATTCTGACAAAAAGGGAAGACGATATCTACAAATATTCACCTCATAGTTAATGAAATGACATAAATTTGGTTAGATTTAATTGAAACACATCAAATGTGTATAATTTAAATTATAAATGCTTTATGGAAAGAGGAAACAGAATACATTGATGCTATTATTGTACGATATTTATTTGTGGTACGTTTAAAATAATCGATTAATATCAATCTATCTTTATTAGTTGATCGAGAAGAAATACATTCACAATAGCAAATGTAATGAAGTTGATAATACTCTAAGTTTAATGATAAGTAATATCGTTCATAACTTCTAAAACTGAGTTCGAATTTCTTTTTGTATTTCTTTATACAAACTTTTAAAACCGCTAGTTAAATTATCTAAAAATATTTCTGCATTAATATAGTAAGGTGCGCGCAGACCATGATATTCAATCGGTTCGCCGATTTGAATAAACTTAATACCGACAAATTTCATACTGCGAGCTAAGCGTGGTTCCATCATCACAAAAGCGTGTTTTATGCCTTTATCAATAGCTAATGTACCCGCAACCATGTACAAGCCAATAGCGATAAAAGGGAAGCAACGTAACTCTGATTCAGAATAAGTACTTTCGTGAATTGCACCAACTGCAGAGCCTTTAAATCGATCTGACTTACGACGTCTGAAATCAGCTTTAACGGCTAAGCGAGAAAACTCGCCAATCTCAGAGCGTTTGAATTTTCTGGGATTATATGTTTCGTCTTGAATAGCGTCAAAACAAAATTTTTCTATCGGGAGTAATTCATCATCAGAACTTGAGCGAACAATTCGAACACAGCTGGTATAATTATCGGTTGGTTTGTGTTTAATAAGAGCGAAAATGGAATGAGGATCAAATTCGTCCATTTCCATGCCATCATCTTTTTGGTGCTCAAAGGCTAATTCTTCGCAATAAACATTATGGCGAATTTTAAATACTTCCTCTCTTAGTTGTTCTGAAGACGCATATTGAGGCTTGAGAAATTTAGTAAAATGCTCGGCAATGTTTCCAGCATCATGGTTCACCTTCAGCGAAGCTACTTTCTTTGCTACGTCGCCAATAATAGGTGAATTTAATATTAATTTACCAAGACTCATGTGCTCTTCCGTTTGTCATCGTGTTATATATGCGCGAAAAATAAATTGCTTCGCGATTGAGTGACACTCTTTGAATGGAACTTTTATCTCACTCAATCAGTATAGCTAATAATATACTGAATATTTAAAAATTATTAGCATTAACTGTTAATTCTTTAGTTTGTGCCTAATTTTATTGGCAAAACTTGCTCAGCAGTTTTAAGGCCAATATCGAATAATGTTTCTTTTTGCTCTGTTGTCATGTTGAAATCAACAGCTGAATGGTTACCAATATTCACCACAACAGTATTATGCCAAAAGGCATCGTTAATATATTCGCGTGATATTGTGGTCATAAATGTTCTTATCAGTAAGGTTACGTACTTATAAATAGGAAAAAAACCTTTAATTTCAACTGAGTTATTTTCATGCTCGCCTTTAAGTCTAAAACATAATACCGGCGTTCCATCTTTAGCCCAATCACGGTGCAGAGCATCTTCAGACAAAATACTTCCGTCAACCATAACGTGATCGCCAAAAGATTTGAAACTAAAAACTAAAGGAATTGACATTGAAAACCTTACCGCAAGCGATACTTTTACATCAGGTGTTCTTTCTTTATCAAAAATAACGGGTGTTCCTTTGGCGACATCGGTTGCAACAATATGGAGGTTATAATCAAGTTCGGCAAAAGTTTTTCCGCCCAGTAAGCCATCTATCCATTTTTCAAACAGATCACCAGAGCTTAGGCCACCATGTTTAATTAATTTTAAAAGTGAAAAGCCTCGAAACTGATTGTAATCAGTGGTTAGTGCAATTTCTTTGATTTTTTCTGGGCTTAATCCAGCGGCAAATAAGCTGCTAACAATGCTACCACCCGATACGCCAACAAGGTGGGTGAAGTCTACATCAAATTCTTTTAAGGCGTACAATATCCCGACGTGTGCAGGTAAACGAGTACCTCCACCTGCAAATATAGGAACGACGGTTTTTCTTGTGGTCATAAAGTGTGTAAACCTTTGTATTAATAATCACTGCTATGAAAGCACATTGATTTTTTTAGATAATTATAATTACCCGTAATGATAGCTGTTTTTGAGAGAAAAACGCAGTAAACTTACTGATTATAAAATAAATTTATCTCTAATGGAGTTAGAAAATGCGCTGCGGATCCCTGTTTACCTTGGTTATTTTATCCTTATTTACCAGTTCTGTTATCGCTGAACTTGCTGATACGGTTGCTAAAGTAAAGCCTTCAATTGTCGGTATTGGTGTGCATACACCGACTGCTCGACAAAAAAACAGCTTAAATGGTAGTGGTTTTGTTATAGGTAATGGTCAGTATGTAGTCACCAATCATCATGTATTACCCAAAGAGTTAGACGATAATCTTCTGCAAACAATGGCAATTTTTACTGGTTCAGGAAAAGCAGCAAAAGTACGCACCGCTGACATTGTTGCTAGTTCTAAACTTCATGACCTTGCGGTATTAAAAGTTCATGGTTCTCCACTACCGGCAATGAAGCTCGCAGAAGATGACTTTCGTCGTGAAGGCAGTTACGTCGCATTTAGTGGTTTTCCCATTGGCGCTGTTTTAGGGCTTTATCCAGTAACACACCGTGGGATTATCGCCAGCATTACCCCGACAATAATCCCAGTTGATGATGTCAGTAAAATAAGTATTAATATGTTGAAAATGTTGCGTAACCCATATTTAGTTTATCAACTTGATGCTACTGCATATCCGGGAAATAGCGGTAGTGCTTTATACGATACGGAATCAGGTGCTGTTATTGGCATTATTAACAAGGTATTTGTGCAAGAAACAAAAGAAGCTGTAATTAGCAAGCCTAGCGGCATTACTTATGCTATTCCGGTTAAATATTTAACTCAGTTATTGAAAAAAAATAAAATTGATTACTTAGCTAAAACTTAAATAACTATAGGTTACTCTTCACTAATGGAGGTAACTTTTTGTTGTTGTGTTTTTTGTGAAACTAAAGTGGATATTGGCACTAAATCAATATTTAACTGTTCTAACAAGGGAATTAAACGATTAAGCGCGGTGATGCTTTCTGGGTGGGGGTGGGCAATAGCTACAACGGATTGATGTTTTTGAGCATACTCAATAAGCAACATAAATTGTCGCTCAATATAATCACTGTTCAACTCATTATCTAAAAAAAACTGTCGGTGGGCTGTGGGTACGCCAAACTTATTGGCGATTCTTTCTGCTTTAGTGCTGCCGGTAGTAACACTATCAACAAAAAACAAATCTCGCTCTTTTAAGAAACGCATGGTCCACACCATAGGCGTATAAAGTTTGGTTAACTTACTGCCCATATGATTATTGATGCCTAGTGCAAAAGGTATTTCTGCGAAAGCGCGTGACAATTCATGGCGAATCGCTTGCTCACTCATTGTTGTGGTAAGAGCGCCAGGGCCTAATTCTTTACCATTTTCTGCTTCCATTGGAATATGCAGAATCACATCTTGGTTTCTATTAAAAGCCAATTGGGCTAACGATTTTCCGAATGGGGTGTGGGGTAAAATGGCGTAGCTGATTTTCCCTGGTAAATTTAAAGCCGCGGCGTCACTTTGTCGATAACCTATATCGTCAATAATAATCGCAATTTGGGCATTTTTAGCATTAACATTATGTGTAAATATTATCGCTAGAAAGGTGAAAAATAATAAGAAAAGAGAACGCACAAAAGCCTATCGAATGAAGAGTTATTATTATCGTTTTAGGTTATCAGTTGAAAAAGTTAAAATCGAGGAGAAGTTTCTTTAATATTGGCTGAGTCATGATCTAGCGCTTATTTAAACCAAGCTTTAGGGTTCACAGCTTGTCCGTTACGGCGGATTTCGAAATATAATCCGGACTGTGCTTGCCCACCACTTTGACCAACAAGTGCAATAGGCTCTCCAGTTTCAACTCGGTCGCCAACTGCTTTTAATAACGCCTGATTATGTCCATATAAACTCATGTAACCAGCGCCATGGTCAATTACTGTGACCAAGCCATAACCTTTCAGCCAATCTGAAAATAATACAGTGCCGTTATGTATCGTTTTTACTTGCCGTCCAACTGGAGCCGTAAGTAGTATTCCTTTCCATTTTAAATAACCTTGCTTACGTGAACCAAAGCTATTTTTGATTTTGCCTTTTATAGGCCATGAAAGTTTCTTCTTTAATTTTTTTAAACCAATTAATTCAACGCTCTGTTGCGATAAAACAGCAATTCTCTGTAAAGCTGCAACTAAATTTTCTTCTTCAGCAACGAGCTTGGCTAATAATTGTTTACTGCTAAGCAGCTTTTTATTTAATGCTTCAATCGTTTTCTTTCGTTCACTTTTGATGTGCACAAAAGTCTTTTTCTGTTCAGTTTGTTGCTGTTGTAATACCTGCAGTATGTTGGCTTGCTCTTGATGTTCAGTAGTTACAGCGAGTAAATCACTTAACACAATTTGAAATTGATCTATTTCTTTAATACGCGCACTGTTTAAGTATTTATAATAAGTGACGGTACGCTGTACATTCTCTGGTTTTTCTTGATTTAATAACAACTTAATATAGTCGTGATGACCAGAGGTATATGCTGCTCTTAATTGCTGAGCTAATATTTTTTCTTGTTGTAGTTTTTGATGGGTTAATGATACTTTTTCTTGTGCAAGGCGCTTTAAATTTTTTTGAGTGATTTGATAACGAGCCTGTGTTTCGATCGTTGCTTTAGCTATTTTTGCAATGGCATTATCATCATTTTTTAACTGTTGTTCTAATGCCGAGCGCTTTGTATTTGTTTTTTCTATCGCATTTTTTTGCTTAGATATTTGTTGTTGAACAGTTGATAGTGCTTGATCGGCCTTTTGCTTATTGTGGTCATTAGTAGATGATTGCTGAGCAAAACTCGCTGGCATCAATATACAGCTAAAGCTGAATATTGATGCCAATATAAATCTTTTTATAGCGATTTCACTCATCTTTATTAATAACCTGCTTAAGTGAATTTCATCAATGACTGACCGGTCATTTGTTCTGGTTGCTCTAAGCCCATTAGTTGTAGCAGAGTTGGGGCAATGTCACTTAATGCGCCACTTTCTGCAGGTTGAGCATTACGGCCAACATAAATAAGCGGTACCGGTTCGCAGGTATGTGCAGTATGAGCTTGCCCAGAACTATTATCGACCATTTGCTCTGCATTGCCGTGATCAGCTGTTATTAAACATTCGCCATCCACTTTCTTTAAGGCCGCAACAACGCGACCAACACTTGCGTCTACAGCTTCACAGGCTGCTACCGCAGCGTCGAATTTCCCAGTATGGCCAACCATGTCACCGTTAGGGTAATTACAAACAATAAGATCGTGCTCACCACTTTCAATAGCGGCAACTAATTTGTCAGTAAGTAAAGTCGAATTCATTTCAGGTTGCAAGTCATAGGTTGCAACCTGAGGTGAAGGTACTAATATTCTTTGCTCGCCATTAAATTCATCTTCTTTACCGCCACTAAAGAAGAATGTTACATGAGCGTATTTTTCAGTTTCTGAGATGCGTAATTGTGTTTTATTATGCTTTTCTAGCCATTCACCTAATACGTTATCAAGTTTAACTTTTTTGAAAGCTATATTGGCTTCAATATCTGCAGCATATTCAGTCAGCATTACAAAGTCAGTAATAGCTGGGGTTTTCTTGCGTTGAAAACCAGAGAAGTCTTTTTCAGTAAAACAGCGAGTAAATTGACGCGCTCTATCGGCACGAAAGTTCATAAAAATAAGCGCATCGCCATCGTTTATTTCAATCGCGTTATTATGCTCATCTACTATGGTTGAAGCCGCGACAAACTCATCATTCTCATCACGGGCGTATGCCGCCTGTAAAGCGTCAATCGCGTTTGAGTATTGATATTGTCCTTTACCGCTTACCATTAGGTCGTAAGCGAGTTCAACACGATCC
>Ga0209292_1000590_pt1 | contig 47117 bp, 27 predicted proteins | sample GOMGulsemesocosm_2_FD_184634 | JGI IMG/M metagenome (GOLD analysis project Ga0209292, IMG submission 184634) | Methane-oxidizing microbial communities from mesocosms in the Gulf of Mexico - GOM9C Gulf of Mexico (SPAdes) (version 2) | ecosystem: Environmental > Aquatic > Marine > Cold seeps...
TCTCGCCATACGCAGTAGAGTTCTTGCTTATCTATTTGTTGCCACAGCGCGTTGGCTATCTCATTTTGGTCTATTTTTTGCTCACATCCCCCATCCAGCGGGCGTTGAACAAAATAGACAGCCGTTTTCCGCCACCCAAATTATAGTAATGCGCCGTTGGGCGAGCATGCTATTAACCCATCAGGACATGCACCTGATCCATCACCTATTTCCATCAATACCATGGCACCGCTACCACCAAGTATGGCGTCTTGGCAAAAACCTACTCGAGCCACATGTATCACATCGTAACATTGTCCAGCGCGAGCGACAGACGCCACCCACCATCGTAGCTAATCAGCAACTGCTCAACCTAACGGTCAACGAAGTTACTGATATCGCACAGGGAGTACGCTGCTTTGAGCTCATCGCTGGGGATAATTCAATCTTGCCACCATTTAGCGCTGGCGCGCATATCGATGTTCATATTGAGCCGGGACTCATTCGCCAATATTCGTTGTGTAACAGTGAGCATGAGTCTCATCGTTATCTTATCGCGGTTAAAAGGGAGCAAAATGGTCGCGGCGGATCCAGCCGTCTGCATCAATTGTTCGCCACAGGATCGCCGGCCACGGTTAGCCTGCCACGCAATAATTTCCCGCTAGATTTAGCCCAAAGCGACTATCTACTCATCGCTGGCGGTATCGGCCTGACGCCAATTCTGGCGATGGCGCACGCCCTTGAACTGGCCAACAAAGCGTTCACCGTCCACATTTTTGTCCGTAGTGAGGACTTTCTACCTTTTGGCGTTACCTTATCACAGCTGCCATTTAGTCGGCGTATCAAGATATATTATGACAGTGAAAAGCCGCTACTGGAGCGGAATATCACGCAAATAATAGGCAAACCGAACATTAACAGGTCACTGTATATTTGTGGTCCAGGTGCATTTATGTCCCATATCATCAATGCTGCTACAGACCAACGATGGCCAAAATCAGCAATCAATTTTGAGTCTTTTAGCGCCGAACCCGCAGCAAAAGCCAACAATCATCCCTTTGAACTCACGCTATCTCGATCAAACATCACGCTGACCGTCGCCGCCGATGAATCCATTGTCGATGCGGTGCAACGGGCTAATATCACCATCCCAATCTCCTGTGGCCAAGGGATGTGCGGCACCTGTGTATGTGAGGTACTTGAGGGCGAGATAGAGCATCGCGACTCAATTTTTAGTGACGCTGAGCACGCCAATGGCCGCCAACTAACCGCCTGTGTCTCACGGGCCAAAGGTGCTCAATTAATCCTTAAACTTTAACCGCTAGCGCATTACTCAAGCCACTAACGCGGTGAGTCTTGGTTAACGTGGCTTTTTGCAATACACTTGCGCTGCTAAATATATCCACGCTAAGCTTCGCGCGCGTGATCCCAGTATAAATAAGTTCCTTACTTAGCAGTGGGCTCCAATGCGTTGGCATAGAAATCACCACGTGGTCAAACTCCGAGCCCTGAGATTTGTGAATGGTCATCGCATACACAGTGTCTTGTGCGGGTAGCCTGCTGGGCAAGAAAGACTTTAACTGACCATCTGCCATGATGAAATAAACGCGAGCTGGACCATCGGGCTGGTTAATATCTGGCAACAAGATACCAATATCACCGTTGTAAAGTTGCTGTGCATGATCGTTATTGGCAATCATGATTGGCCTGCCGATATACCAACTGCCCTCGCTGGTGTCGATTAAACCATAGCGGTTTAACCCCACCTCAATGGCCTGGTTAAGCTCATCGATCCCAGATTTTCCTGCGCGTAACGGACTCAGTAATTGGAATTTAGCAAATAGTGCTAGGGTCTGGCGCACATCACTAGCAGTGCTTATTTGCTGTGCTTGCTGCAAATAGTCTCTGTAGCCGTTAATACTCATCTGGACGATCTGTCGCTGCGCATTGTCCCCTTGCTGATGAAGACCAATATCTTGATAACCTCGCTGCCATACCGCTTTTAATGCCGCCACATCAGCCTGGTTCACGGCGCGAGCAAGTGCGCCAATGCCAGAAAACTGATTAAAACGATAACTTTTGTGCAGCAGCGCTAAACTATTGGTCACCACACTGCTCTGGCGATGTTCCTGTCTTGGCAGACTTAACACAGCGGGCTCAAATCCTGTTTGCTCGCCCAGCCAATCAGCTGTCTGCTGGTTATAACGAGCGCCACCGGCTAAATCGGCACAAATATCGGCAAACACCGCGCCCGCTTCCACCGATGATAACTGATCACGGTCGCCAAGTAGCACCACCTTAGTGTGAGGCGCGATAGCAGCGAACAATTTGGCCATCAGACTAATATCGATCATCGATGCTTCATCGACAATCAACACATCTACGTGCAGTGGGTTATCCTTGTTATTCCGAAAGGTATTACGGTTAGGAATAACCCCTAATAGACGATGGATGGTGCTCGCTTGACTGGGTATACGCTCCTTAATCTGTTGCTTAACTGCAAGTTTATCCAGCGCGCCGCTAATTGACTCGCTAAGGCGCGCCGCCGCTTTGCCCGTTGGTGCCACGAGTTCAATATTGAGTGGCGGCGTTGCGACTTGATCGCCGCTGTTAAGGTCTAACTCGACTAACAAGGCTAATAATTTGATCACCGTGGTGGTTTTACCGGTACCTGGCCCACCAGAGATAACGCTAAAGCGATTTAAACTCGCGATTGCTACCGCAACCTTTTGCCAATCGAGGCATTGCTGCTCACTAAACTGCGCCGAAAATTGCTGTAATCTCTCAACGCTATCAATATCACTAAGGGCGACGCCCAAGGCCTGATAATCTATTGAGAGGTCGCCGCGTAGGTTTAAAAAATCACAACAAAAGGTATCGAGCGGTTGATGAGTTGCCTTTAACGCCACCAATTGGGTGTAAATAAAGTCATAATCAGGACTAAATAAGCCAGTTAACAACGGCTTAATTTCTTGGGGCTTAGCTTGCGCGCTGCGCGTGTGCAGGAAATCGGCTATTTGCTGCTCGAAATTCCAATAACGTTGTAGGTAGAGTGAATGATTGACCAATTTTAATGGCGCATTTTCGCCCTGACTTTTGCTGTTGACTAACGCGCTGTGCAGCTCTTGCTGCCAATTATTAAGTCCATTGAGCGCCAAGGGCTGGAGTAGTTGCTGCCCTTCGAAATCACTTAAATCAAACAATCGTAATGGATTGAGCCGCTTTAAATCGACACAAACATGACCTAATCCCGATTGATGACTAATAATCGCGCTGGCTAACACCACCCAAGGCGACTCATCATATTGGGCAATGAAACGTGCAAATTGATGGTCGAGCGCTCTAATTTTCCCTAGGCTAACTAGGTGGGCTAAACAATCAAGCACCCCTTTATTGGTTAGGCTCATGATACGTGATCCTTAGCGGTATTGTTGTGCCCAGAAAATAAGTCATCGAGTTGCTCGATAAACGCCCGTGACGGGCGATTATAGAAAATACCGTGACCGGCGTTACTACCTAGATCCATGCCGCGAAGAAAGAGGTAATAGGCCCCGCCAAAATGCTGTTCAAAGTCATAATCGGCTAAGCGCGATCGCAACAGGCGATGCAAGGCTAACGAATATAGCTGATATTGAAAATCATAACGGTGACCGACCATCACTTCACTTAGCGCCTCATGGTTATAACACTCGATGCTATCTCCCAGATGATTGGATTTATAGTCGAGTACGTAATAACGATTGTCTTTGACATAAACCAAATCGATGAAACCTTTGAGCATACCCTTTACCTTGGCAAAGTTTAGCGCTGGCGCTAATTTTGACAACGGATCATGCTTACTCAACAACTGATTTAGTTGGCCACAGTCGAGGCTGGTAATCGGCATAAAAAACTCCATTTCCACCTGTTTGTCCGTCATGCCGAGTGAGTTTAAGCTAAAGCCCGGTTCGAGCTCACAGCCCAGCACATCGTCGACTAACTTAACCAGTACCTCTATCCAACAACCATCAAACTCTGATTGTTCGAGTAGCTCATCGATCTTGGCGCGCCGCTCAACAGGCTCATTGGCGCTAAAATCGATTTCTTCAAACAACAGATGTAGGAATGTACCCGCATGCGCGCCGCGGGGGAAATTGAAGATGGTATGCGCTAACTCACTCTCTTGTAGGGCTGGCGCTAGCAGCTCATCTTCTGTTTCCCAGTCAATAGCGAAGATCTCTTCGCTGGCATCGACATTGTTTAGCTTAGTGTGATGGGCGTTCTTAGACAGTGCGCTATAACTGGTGATCCAGAAGTTGTTTTCAATTTTGCCAGAAAATTCAAGCGCGCTCGCCTGATATTGCCCTCTCGTTGGTGTAACGTAGGGCGCCAAGGCTTCATTTGGTGGCGGCATCAGCGAGAAATAGTCGTATTGCGCCGTTAGCTCGTTGAGCTTATCACTCAAGTCTTGCGCGCTACAGGGCTGTGGACCGAGTAATAAATAACCTAAGCCGCTCTTGTGCAAATCGGTGAGCCCGTCTTTGCCTGCTTTACCACTTTTAACCGGTGCTAGGCCAAGCCAGCAATGGTGAACGGCGCGAGTTATCGCCACATAAAACAGCCGTAAATCTTCCGCCAAGCGCTCTTTATCGGCCAGTGCCAATGCTTCTTCACTTAACGAGAGATCGACAATAGTTGCGCCGTCTTGATGATAAAGCGCCTGTTTAGCTTGGCGAGTGCCACAAATAAACGGCAAGAAGACTAAATTATATTCCAAGCCTTTAGATTTATGGATGGTCACTATCTGCACCAGGTTGCCGTCAGATTCAAGGCGTAATAACTGCTCTTGATCGTCATGGGCGGTGCTGGAAATTTTATCGCCAAGCCAGTGAATAAGTGCATGCTCCCCCACAATTTCAAGGCTTTGCTGTTGTAATATCTCACCAAGGTGTAACAGATCGGTCAATTGACGCTCACCATCGACCAGACACAACAATTTTGCGGGCAGCTGATGCAGGTGCATCAGCTCACGTAGCATCGCCAACACACCAACTTGGAGCCAGCGCTGCTGAAAATAGAGCAACTCGTCGACCCGTTTCTGCCATAGCGTTTCATCGTTATTGAGGCGGTCTAATTGCAAGGCGTCCAAGCCCATTAATGCCGTGGCCATTGCGGTCCGTAATAGCCGCGCGTTGGTTGGCGCAATAATCGCCTGCAGGACATGCCACACATCGCTTACCACCGACGCGGCAAAGACATTGTCCTTGGTCGACAAGTAGACGCTGCTGATGCCTTGGTTCGCCAATTCTCGTTTCACCAGGCTAGCCTCTGCGCCGGTTCGTACTAAAATGGCAATATCACTGGCGATCACGCCGCGAAACTTATCACCGTCAGCAAACCCAGCGAGTTGCGCCTGCCCCTCAGTTAATAACTGATTTATCTGACTGGCACAGCCCAGCGCCATCGCCTGTTGGTAGGCCTTGCTTGATACGGGACTATCAACAGGCATCAACCATTGGGTGATCGCGCCTTGGGGTTGGCCGTCACGGGTAAATTGCAACGCTTTAGGGTGATGCTTGACTGCATGAAAGGCAATATCTTGTTGGTAAATAAACGGCGCCGCGCTTTGCTCAAAGAGACGATTGACCCCATTGACCATATCCTTGGACGAGCGATAGTTAGTGCCTAGCGTATAATGGTTGTCGATTTTTCGCCGCGCGCTGATGTAAGTAAAAATATCGGCGCCACGAAAGCCATAAATGGCCTGTTTAGGATCGCCTATCATCAATAGCCCGCTGGTTTGCTGGTTACCATAGATCGTGCTAAATATTTGATATTGCTGGAGGTCGGTATCTTGAAATTCATCGATCATCGCCAGCGGATATTGGGCCCTAATCCGCTGCGCCAAACTGCCGTGGTGCTGATCCATTAGGCTATCGGCTAGGCCACTCAACAAATCGTCAAAGGACAACAAGGAAGCCTGACGCTTATGCAGGGCTATATTGACTTTAACGTAGCATAGTGCCCGCGCGAGCAAACTCTCTTTAATGCTTGGTGGCGTTGCAAGTAACTGCTCAATGGCGACAAATATCGCTAAATTGGGTGACTCGCCAGTTTTGGTTTTCTCCACCAATAGGCCTTGACTAAAACGCTCAAGGTTTTTCGGCAGTTTGAGCGTATTGGTCGCGCTTTGAGCCCATTGATTAACTTCATCGAACCATTTGGGCAGGTTTTTACTACTATAGCTGCGCTTGTCAACATCCTTGCTGCTAATCTCAGGCACAATATCGCCGGCGACTTTGATCCACTGCTGTTTTAGCTGCTCAATGGTAGAGATTAGTTGGTCTAAATAGTCTTTAATCGGCAGATCACTATTGTCCCCTTGGACGGTTAAGTAAGGGTTAGTTAGCAAGCTCGCTATTTCGCCGAGTAATTTATCGGGGCTGCTCCAATAGCTGCGTACAATACTGGCCAAGGTGTGGTCGGTGGCATTGTCGTTGGCGTAAAAGTTCTCACGCCAATAATCTTCGATCACCTGTTGGCGCAAGTTAGATTCATCGCTAATAAACTCGGTTTCAAAATAACTACCTGACTCGAACGCATGTTGCGTTAACATCCGTTGACAGAAACCATGAATGGTAAAGATCGACGCCTCATCCATCTGGCGCAGGGCCTGTAATAACAGGGTCGCACAGTGGGTGTGATCAGGCGCTTGAGCCAGCAGTGCGTTCATCAGCGGATCATCGCTAAAGCCCGCCAAAAATGCATGACGCGCCTGCACGATACGACCACGAATACGATCGCGTAATTCGCCGGTAGCCGCCTCAGTAAAAGTCACCACCAATATTTGGTCCACCCGCAGCGGTTGCTCATGGCAACAGCCATCGTTGCCATGACCTAACAACAAACGGATGTACAAGCCGGCGATGGTATAGGTCTTACCGGTGCCAGCAGATGCTTCAATCAAGCGCTCACCGTGTAAGGGAAGCGTCATCACGTCAAGCGTCTGTGGTTGAGGCAGTTGTTTGCTTGGCTTAATCATTATCAAGCTCCTCTAATTGCACCAAGATCGGCAACAATATCGCGCGACTAAATTCGATCAGCGGCGTTTTATCGCTGCTCAATATGTTCGGAAAACAGCGGCTGTTATAAGGGTTATCTTTTTCGCCAATGCGCATAAATCCGCCTTCAACGCCGGTAGTTAACGCTTTCTCTGCTTTTAGCAGCGATTTTTCATCATCGACCAACTGCAAGTTTTTCTTATCAAATAGTGGGTTGATATACTGCCAGCCACTTTGAATGAAAAACGGCAGTGGCCGCGTCTGTCCCTGCAAATAATAGCCCAGCAGCCGTGATAAGTGCTCACGCGCAAGGTCGGCGGGCAACGGTCTAAAGCGCCATTGCCCATCCTGTGCAAACATCAGAAAATCACCTGCTTTATCGCTCGATGTCGCGCAATAACATAAATAGTCGAGGTAACAATCGACAAAGAACTTAGCATTGCCCTTTCCCGATTTGTAACGAATCAACACGCCCGGCGCAACATGTTGTTTGAGCCAACCTTGTAGCATAAAGGGTGCAGCCTGTTCGGCGTCTAGCTGATCAACAATATCTGGGGTTAACCCGTCAATAGTTGGCGATAATGATAAGTTGACCTGGATATCATCGAGTGATTGACCAAGGTAAGGCTTAAGCGCCTGGGCGAGTGGCGCCATACTGGCACTCTGTTCGTCTAAATAGAGGTCGGCAAAGTGACCATGAGGCAAGATCCCTTGTGCCTGTAACCTTGCCACGGTTTGCCGATTATTGTTGGCTAAGTAACTATCGAGCAGCTGCGCCTTAATTAAGTAACTTTGTAAACCATCAGGGTTAAAGGGTTCACTGTCGGTAAGTTCAATGTCGTGCTGACCAAAATAAACCCCGAGCCGCTGATTCAAGAAATACTGACAAGGCTGCTTGAAGAAACGCTTTAACTGATCGAGCTCTATCGATTGATGCTCAAGATTAAGCGGTAACGGCGCTGGCATGAAAGGACGTTCTTGTTGTTGGCGATTTACCGCGCCGAGCCAATCTTGTTGATAAGAGAAAAGCTTGTCATTGTTGGGCTTAAAATATCGCTCGTTGAACGGCGCCAAAGGATGCTCGGTCACCAGATGAGTGAGTATATTATCTTGGCACTGCGCCAATGACAGATCCTGATCATCAATAAGGCGATATCCTTGGCTAATATAGTCAGTTAACTCATTGATTAAGACACTAGGACAACGAATTGAATTGTCTTTGATGTGACGACCACAATAGCTAATATAAAATTTTTCTTGAGCGCTTAGCAATGCTTCAAGAAAGAGATAACGGTCATCATCTCGGCGCGAGCGATCGCCCTTTTGCATCTCATTGGCCATTAAGTCAAAGCCCAGCGGCGCAATGGTACGTGGATATACGCCATCATTCATGCCCAACACGCAAACCACCTTAAAGGGGATTGAGCGCATTGGCATCAGGGTACAAAAGTTTAATTTACCCGCCAAGAACCGCTGTGACGAATTGCCACTGTTTAAATTGGATTTAAGGTGTTCAAATAACACCTCACTAGCGATCGGCAACGTGAAGTTAGCCAAACTAAGTTCTTGCTCCAAGGCGCTCAGGCACTCACTGATAACAGCTAATTCCTGTTCATTCTCAAGCGATGGGTAATAGAAATCGAGCAACAGTTGCTCAATAATTTGCTGCCATTGGCTAAATGGTTTGGCGCCGGTTAGCTGCGCTTTATAGTGACCAATCAGCTCGATGAAATGCGCCAGTTGGCCGAGCTGGTCTGCCGCCAATCCGCTCGATTCCTCGTAGCTTAAGATGTCTTGCCACAATGGTTGCTCGCCACGGTCAAACTCAACTTGGTCAGTTTGGCTATAGCCTTTAAACATGCGGTTTAAGCCAAATTGCCAACTATTATCTTGCGCGTCATCCAGACCAAGTCCGTGTCGAATACCTGACTCATCGATCCATAATTTTAACGATTGTAACGATTGCGGCGTCAACGAGAATTTCGCCATAATCGCCGGTACTTCAAGTAAAGCAAACAACTCACTGCTGCTTTGCCTTAGGTTGGCAAGATCAAGTAAGCTAATAAAGCTCAATAAAATAGGCTTTTCCTGCTGAGCACTTTGGTCACTGATCGAAAAGTCGATGCGATGCTTGGCGCCACTAAATACCGCTTGAATAAATGGCGTGTAGGCATTCACATCTGGCATCATCACCACAACGTCCTTGGGGGTTAAGCTGCTATCTTGGGCAAACATCGCCAATAGTTGGTCGTGCAGTACTTCAATTTCACGCATCGGGCTATGGCAGCGATGAATAACAATCGAATGGTCGTCCATCGCGATCGGTGAGCGCTGATGTCCTTGCGCCAAATCTTGCTCAGATTGAGCAATAATACTGCGATCTTCCAAATACAACATATCATCGGCAAGGTGGCCTAATAATGACACGCTTCCTTGGCTGTTGGCTTGGCTCGGTGCAAACGCCTCGAGTTCTTGCGCTTGAAGCTCTAACATTAAGGCCAAGTTATCGCGGCCTAGTTTGCCCATCGATGCCAATAGCGGATTGCCTACTAGCAGCTCTCCTTGTAAAGAGAACAACGATTGCGGCTCAGCAGGCAACAGTGGCTGCGCGAAGGATTTAACGCCTTTCCCCGCCAAGGTGATCGTTTGTGCCAATGACTGACGTTGCTGTCCCGCCATTCTACTGAGCCATTTGGGATCGACTATATCTCCCCAATACACTTGGCATGGGTTATTAAGAAAAAAGTGAATGTCACAATGCTGGGCAATCGCCTGCAAGGCCTCAAGGTATTTGGGGGGTAATGCTGAGATACCAAAGACAAAAATTCGCTGTGGTAGCTTCGATTGGTGGGCACCATCCATCGAAGCTAGCGCCGCAATTAGGTTCTCATATAAATTGGCACGATGATAATGACTCTGACCGCCATCGATGATGGTTTGCGCCAGATCCTGCCATAATATCGCTTGCCACGCCTGATCTTGACTAAACTCAGTGCTGCCTTGTTGCCACGCTTTTATCCAATGAGGACGATAGACCAAGTACTGATCATAGATATCGGCAATCTTATACGCCAACTGATAAAGCTTTAGTGGCTCATCATCGCTCAAATACTTTGCCAGCTCACTAAATTCATCGCGCGGCAAAAATGACGGTAACCGGGTAATGATTTGCCAGGCCATCGCATCTTTATTAAAGGCACTGCGCTTGGGGACATCATCGAGCACATCGACAAACGTCTGCCAAATAAAGCTGGCGGGCAACGGAAACTCGATATTGGCGCAAATACCTAATTCATCAGCCAACTCCATCTTTAGCCACTGCGCCATACCTGGACTTTGTACCAGTATTTTCTCACAGTGAAATGGGTTGGTTAACGGATCGTGTTTGAGTAGATGCGCTAAAATACCTTTAAGCACATCTAACTTATTAGAATGATAGAGTCGAAACACAATAGCCCCGATAAGTGATTGATAATAATCGGACGATTATCTATTAATCACGCAAAAAAGAACAGCACTACCCATCTAATAAAAAATAACTAGCAAGGGTTACACCTTAGTAAAATTGTGCTATGTTAATTTTGTTAATGAAAATAACTACCAAATTGGCCCGAAAAGGAATTTCGCCGTATGTTGTTGTTCAATCAATCTTATTCATCCACTGCTGGTCCCCTCAAGTCGAGTTCTGCACGTTATAACCAATTCTCGCTCGTCACTGCTTGCGTATCAAACTTAATCACAAAAATTTAGTAAAATAATTGTAAGGGACTACAACTATGAAACGAATTCAAGACAAGCTACTGCTAATTCTTATCATCGGTATGATGGTGCCTATGCTTATCACCGAAATGATAAGTTTACAGTCGGCGCAAAAAGCACAGCGAAAGCAAGTATTAACCAATCTGGACTCTATCGTGGTGCAAAAGAGCAACATGATCGACCAGCTTTTTGCGCAAGAGCAAAGCCATGTGCAAATAGTCAGCCAAATGCCACAAGCCATACTGTCAATAAAATCGCTCATCGCAGGTTTTGAGCAAGGGGTAAATTCACCGGCCTATCAGAAGGAGTTAAGTTACCTTAAACCGTTGATGTCCACAATTTTACGACAACGAGAGTTACGGGGTATTTACGCGGTTTCTGCCCATGGTGATATTATTTTTTCGCTCGACCAGCGAAGCGATTTTGGCAGTAACTTATTTAGCGGTAAATACAACCAGAGCCAACTGGCCATCGTCGCTAAACAAGCACTAGCGAGTAATCAACCGGTTCATTCCAAGTTCAGTCATTACGCGGGTGACAGTGACAAATTTAGTGCTTTTGTCGCCGGTCCCATTATTGCTAACGGTAAAGCGCTGGGCGCCATCGTCTTTCAGCTATCCCCATCCAAACTCGATTTCATCGTCAAAGACTACACCACCCTTAAACAAACCGGTGAAACCGTGCTCGCCAAGTTAACTGGCGATAAGGCGATGTTTATTTCACCGCTACGTTTTAATGTCAACGCCGCTGAAAATGTGGTGGTAGAACTTAACGCGAGTGCCGGCGTGCCAATTCAAGAAGCAGTGCAAGGGGTTAATGGTCGCGGCGACTCGGTCGATTATCGCGACACAAAAATACTCGCATCGTGGCGTTACCTGCCAAAATACAATTTGGGTATCGTGGTTAAAATTGACGAGCAAGAAGCATTCCAAGACGTTAAGCAACAACAGACGATTATCTATCTGATTGCGCTAGGCATAGCGATACCATTCCTATTTTTCGCTTATGTAATCTCCAGGCGATTTACACGGCCTATTATTGACATGGTTGTTTCGACTAATGCCATCAGTAATGGCGATCTAGAGCAACATATTGATGTCACCAGTGAAGATGAGATTGGTCAACTAGCCTCATCGATTAATGAAATGTCTGCCCACATTAATCGCGCCTTTAAGGAAGAAGAGTCAAACCGTTGGTTACAACAGGGTATAGAGCAACTCTCTGAAACAATGCGTGGTAATCAAATTAGCACCGATCTCTCCGATAACATCGTTGCGTTCGTCTCGAACTATCTCAATGCGAAAGTCGGCTCACTCTATATTGTTAAAGAGCAAGAGTTAGAATTAGCCGGTGGTTTTGCCTTTGTGCCCCACTTTGGCAATCAAGTGATTGCCTTTGGCGATGGTTTGGTTGGTCAATCGGCCATCTCCAAGCAAGTGATGATGATCACCGAAGTGCCAGAAGATTATGCGTCGATTAGTTCAAGCCTTGGCGAGATAACCCCCAAAAACTTGATGATTTATCCGGTGATAAAAGAAGATGTAGTGATTGGGGTGATTGAACTCGGCTGGATTGGCGATCAGCACCCTCAGTGCCTTGAGTTTTTAGATGCTATCTGCGAATCTGTCGGCACAGCGCTTAGCGTGGCCGATTCTCACCACAAATTACAATTGCTGTTAGATCAATCTCAACAACAGATGGAAGAGCTACAAGTTCGTGAGGAAGAACTGCGCGCGATCAATGAAGAAGTCGAACAGCGCTCTGCGCAGTTGGCCCAATCGCAAAAAGAATTGGAGCGCCAGTCAAATGAACTACAAACCACCAATGATGCGCTAGAACAAAAAACCCTGTCCTTGGAGAGTCAAAATGCTGCGGTAGAAGCCAAGAACAAGCAAATTGAACAATCTAAACAGGAGATCGAATTAAAGGCGGATCAATTGGAGGCCTCCAGCCGCTATAAGTCTGAATTTTTGGCCAATATGTCCCATGAATTGCGCACCCCGCTTAACTCGATGCTGATCCTGTCGCGAATTTTGGCCGATAATGACGAAGGCAATCTCGACGGCGATCAAATTGAATCAGCCCTTGTTATCAATAACAGTGGCCAGCAGCTACTTACCTTGATTAATGATATCCTCGATTTGTCAAAAATTGAGGCGGGAAAAATGGAGGTCAATTTCGAACCCTTTAGTTTGGTCATGATTGCCAACGAGCTTAATGCGCAGTTCCAACCGATTGCGAAAGAAAAAGGCTTGAATTTAGTCCTCGATATTGGCAACGATTTACCCTCTATGCAAATGTTAGACGTACAAAAAACCCAACAGATCTTGAAGAATTTACTCTCCAACGCGCTCAAATTTACCGATAGTGGTGATGTCTGTTTACGAGCCATGATTGCGCCAGCTGATACGGTTTTTGTCAATGAGAGCCTTAACCAACACCCAGTGATGTCGATTTCGGTTATCGATAGTGGCATCGGGATTAGCGAAGAAAAGACCAAAGCAATTTTTGAGGCGTTTCAGCAGGCTGATGGGTCAACTAGTCGAAAATATGGTGGTACTGGCCTTGGATTGACTATTTCACGTCATCTTACCGAGCTTATTGACGGTGAGCTTAGCGTGACAAGCGAAACCAACGTAGGCAGCACGTTCTCATTACATATTCCCATGACAGCCGCCGAAGGCGAACAGATTAGCGCTGAAACCTTGGCCCATAATAGCAGTTCTGTGACGCCATTAGTCACCGCACCCGTTGCCGCATCAGCGCCAGAAACTACGGCACAACCAGTAGCGGAACCAACCAAAATACTGGAGACACCTCTTCCACAATATTCAGCCGACAACACAGACAAATTTATTGTCATCATTGAAGATGATGTCGGTTTTTCAAAAGTGCTGGCGCAGTTAGCGCGCAAGGCAGGGTTTGACTGCGTTATCGGCAATACAGGCAAGAAAGGCCTCGCGTTAATCAAAGCCAATAAAACCAGTGGCGTGATCCTAGATCTTGGCTTGCCTGACATGCAAGGTGATGAACTGCTCGACCTATTAAAGAAAAATGATGAGACCAAGGATATTCCGGTCCATATTATATCCGGTCAATATAAGTCAAAAGAGTTAACGGATAAAGGCGCAGCTGGTTTTCACCAGAAACCGATTGATCAGTCTGATATTCGTAAGTTATTGTCGAGTTTCATTAAGAAGACCTCAAACAAGTCTGAGCAGCAAAAAATTATTATCTTCGATGACAGCAGTGCCAATGCCCATTTAGATTTATCCTTCTTAAATCATGCTCAGGTCGAAACACAAGCGGTGCACTCTTTTGACGAGCTGTCACACAGCCTAGGTAATGCAGACGAACCAATTAAAGGTGTGATTATTAAATCACAAAGTTTAGGCAGCGATGGCGCGCACTGGCTAGACCATAGTTACCAGCACACCCAAGATGCCAATATTTCGATTATCTTATTCCTCGATCAAGAGCCAAGTAAACAACAAAAAGATCAGTTAGAAAAATATGCATGTCATGTCATTCTCGATGGCTCTCATTCGACACAGCGTTTGCACGATGAAGTGGGCTTGTTTTTATCACAATTTAGTCAGGAGCAATCGCCTCAAGCGCTAACTCAACCGGCCGTACCAGCTAAACCCGCTGCGACCAAGCCGACACCAGCACTGGTAACTCCACCGCCAAGCGCACAGTCTTCGGTGTCTGTTCAGGGCTGCAATGTTTTGTTGGTTGATGATGATCTTAGAAATACCTTTGCACTCTCTAAGGTATTGAAAAAACAAGGCATGATCGTCACACTGGCTGACAATGGTCAGATGGCACTAGACACACTTTATGCCAACGATGCCATCGATATTGTGTTGATGGATATCATGATGCCGGTAATGGATGGGCATGAAGCGATGACGCGGATCCGTCAAAATGATAAATATGCGACATTGCCAATCATTGCGCTAACCGCCAAGGCAATGCAAGAAGATCGCCGTAAGTGTGTTGAGGCAGGTGCTAGCGATTACCTGACTAAACCGGTGGACGTTGATAAACTCGTCGCGATGATGAAAGTATGGCTTTATCAAGAAGTGACGCAGGAATAATGAATACGACGTTTACCGCTTTAGAGCAGTTAGAGTACAGCGTTGTGTTACACGCGATTAAATTAAAATATGGCCACGACTTTAGTGGTTATGCAACAAAGTCTTTAACCAGGCGCTTGTTATATCATATTAAAAAGCTTGAGCTAGAGCATTTAAGCGAATTGGTGCCAATGCTGATGCATGATGAAACCATCTTTAGTGACCTGCTTAACTCAGTCTCGGTTCCGGTCACTGAAATGTTTAGGGATCCAGAGGTATTTAAGGCATTACGCGAAAAAATAATACCGCTGCTAATGACTTATCCATCAATAAACATATGGCATGCAGGATGTGCAACAGGCGAGGAAGTTTATTCAATGGCGATAATGCTCGAAGAGGAAGGTCTATATGAAAATTGCAAGATATTTGCTACCGACTTCAACAGTAAATCATTGGCCAAGGCACAAGAAGGATTATTTCCATTGAGAAAAATGCAGCAATATACAGAAAATTATTATGCATCTGGCGGTAAATCATCGTTTTCAGATTACTATAACATTCATCATGACTGCATTAAGATGGAGAATAGATTAACCAAAAACATTACCTTCGCTAAGCATAATCTGATGGTTGACAACGTCTTCGGACAGTTTAACTTAGTATTATGCCGTAATGTTCTAATCTATTTTGGCCGTGGATTACAAGATCGGGTGTTTTCACTATTTACAGATAGCATATCCCCCCTTGGCTATCTGTGTTTGGGCACACATGAGTCAATGGAACAATCGAGTAGCGCACTTCATTTTCAGAGTGTGTTTGACAAAGAAAAAATTTATCGTAAGCGTAGCTAGATAATTAATTGTAACGAAACGGATGTTGTAAAATTATGGATTTAGTCTTTGAGCAAACTCAACCCAAGATACTGCTGGTCGATGACGTACCCGCTAATCTTTTTGCTTTAGAACAAACATTAAAACCGCTAAAGGCCAACTTGACCCGTGCCCTTTCCGGCGAGGAAGCGTTGTCGAAAGTATTGCGCGACGACTTTGCACTGATCTTAATGGATGTGCAAATGCCAGGTATGGATGGCTTTGAAACAGTGGAACTGATGCGAGATTATGAAGGCACCAAAAATGTGCCCATTATTTTTGTGACCGCGATTTCCAAGGAAGAGCAGTTTATTTCTCAGGGCTATAGCTCTGGCGCCGTCGATTATTTATTTAAACCAATAAATCCGACCGTATTACTGAGCAAGGTTAATGTTTTTTTAGAGCTCGCAAAACAGCGTAATCAGTTGCAACAAGTGATTGAAGAAAATACCAAGATGGCCGCGCACAATGAAACCGTGCTCGACTGCATCAGCGAAGGCATTATCTCTTATGGCGCCGATGGCACCATCGACTGGGCTAATCCAACCGCCTTAAAACTACTTTCAACAACCAACCAAGAAATCGAGCACCGTCACTTATTTTCATTATTTCATAGTGATAAAAACACTGACCCGGTTGGTTGGGAACAATTCAAGCCATCCAAGCTTATTCGCACCAAGGCCCATGTACGCAGCTGTGACTATTTACTCAGGCGCGATGATGGTTCGGCCTTTCCAACCGAGTTTTCAATGTCTGGATTTTCGATGGATTTTGAGAAAGGGGGGGTCTTTTCCTTTCAAGACATTACCGAACGAAAATGGACAGAGAACGAACTTATTCGTTTAGCCCAAGAAGACTCACTAACCCAATTACCCAATCGTTCACTGTATCACGAATTCTTGCGATGCAGCATTCAAGAACGCATTCGTGATAAGGGGAATTTGGCGTTAATCATGCTTGATATGGATGATTTTAAGCGCGTCAACGATACCTTAGGTCATGATATTGGCGATAAATTGCTGCAATCTGTGTCGGCTAGGCTGCAAACATCTTTGCGTCAAGGGGATCTTGTCGCGCGTCTTGGTGGTGATGAATTTGGTATCATATTACCCATGATCAGGCAATCAGACGATGCCGCCCGAGTGGCCAAAAAGATCCTACAGTCGTTTGAACAGGAACACGATCTCGACGGCCATTCGATCAAAGTGGGCGCAAGTATTGGTATTGCCACATTCCCTGAGGGCGGCCAAGACATTCAAGAATTAATTAAATCTGCTGATACAGCGATGTATCACGCTAAAGGCGCCGGAAGAAACTCATTTCAATTCTTTTCTAGCGAGATGCAAGAACGTGTTTTGGCCAAAGACATTCTTGAGAAAGAGTTAAATGTTGCATTAGAGCAACGCCAATTTGTCCCACATTTTCAACCTAAAATTAGCGCCAGCGGTGCGTTGGTCGGATATGAAGCCCTAGTGCGTTGGCACCACCCTACTCGCGGATTAGTCTATCCAGGGGATTTCATCGAACTTGTCGAAGAAACGGGACTGGTGGTCGAATTGGGCAAGCAAATGCTTGAAATGGCCTGCGCGCAAACCCAACAATGGATTGAACAGGAGTTAATCAGCAAAGACACCTCGGTGGCGGTAAATATTTCGGTGCGTCAACTCAGTAACGGCCACCTATTTAATACCGTTAGAGACATACTAGCGCAAACGGGCTTAAGTCCCCATTGCCTCGAGCTTGAAGTCACTGAATACAGCATGATGAATGATATCGAACAGGCTATTGTGGTGCTCAATGATCTGCAAAGGTTAGGTGTTGCGATTGCCGTAGACGATTTTGGTACCGGTTATAGTTCACTAACCTATCTCTCCAAACTACCGGTCAACACCCTAAAAGTCGATCAATATTTTGTCAATGGTATCGGCGCAGACCATAACGATGAATCGATTGTTAAGGCGACGATAAATCTGGCCCATAGTCTTAACTTGAAAGTAACGGCCGAAGGGGTTGAAACGGAAGAGCAGCGCGTGTTTTTAATCGCCAATAAAGTGGATTACTTACAGGGCTATTTCTTTTCTAAGCCCAAAAGTGCAGACGACCTACGTCAGTGGATAGAACTAAGAAAAAATACGGTAGCACAGTTGTAACCGACAATGGTTACAACGTGCTGCTGCGCTGCCACTGCGCCAATAGATGTTGATAAGATTGTTGCAGGTCCCGCACCACATACTCTGTGCCCTCTAAGGTGACTAAATCAAGGCGCAACAACTTGGCCAGCGCGTCTTGGACATCAAAATCAATTGCGCTATCTAGGGTGCTCTCAAAGTAAGTTTCAATGGCACTATCTAAAGTATGAGCCGTGGCGCGCTTTAGTTGATGCATAAATGTCCAAGCCAAAATGAGCTCTTTACCTTCAGACTCCTTTGCATTATCAATTAAATAATGAAATACCCCGACGTTATTGTCGAGCGCCTTATAATAAAGGCTGTCGGTTAAGCTTTGCATAAATTTTATTTTTCGATGCTTAAAGGCGCTAAATTGTTTCCATAAATAGCCCCCTAATGTAGCCAAACCTGCCCCTAATATCAGCATGTTGTTTTGATCGAGCACCACCGGCTGTTTAGACCACCCTAAAGAGAATGAAATTAACGCGGCGCTTAACACTAATGTGGCGCTCAATTTGGTGGCTAATATTAGCCCGCCGCTAGCAAGCGCTGGCACGCCAATGAGTAATTTGTCAAGATTGCGCATCTTAATTTTAGTGTTGGGAAACAGCGTCTCAAGATCCGCCTTGGGCACATCTTTAAATAACTTAAGCATAATCGCACCGGGTTGTATGTGTTCCGGCACCTCTCGCTTGCGGTCAATAAACCATTGCCGATCTTGAAACTGTAACAAGATAAAGACCCGTTCGAAGTTAACAAACTCAAGACGTTTGTGACCAAAACGGCCAAGTCGAGTGACCGTGCGTTTGACGATGTGCTCACCACGACTAAACACTAACAGCTGACTAAATTCATTAAAGTCAACATCGAGCCGTATTTTACACAATGATTGAGCATTGAGCGCCAGCGCCAAATCATCTGCAGTTAACTGCACATAATTGGCCGCATTAAGCATTTGGCCAACTAGAGTGGCCAGCTCTTGCGGCTGCTTTACCCGCTGTTGCTGCCAGACTTTAGTGTCTAGATCTGGATTATAAGGCGCGTAACTAAGCTTAAGCTGTTCGAGTAATGATTGATATTGGATATTAATTAAGCGTGAGAATAGATGGCGATGTTGCTCAAACATCTCGCCCTCAACAAAATTTGTGGCGCGGCAAATGCCCTCCACATCATGGCATGAGAAGGGAATAAAGTGCTGCTTAGGTATCACCAACGAATTTGAATCCGTGTTGCGCATCAATTAAGGGTTGGTCAACAAATACTTGACTAACTTAGCCAGACGTTTTCCCTCATCTCCATGCTCTTTTAAGCCACTCAATTTAACCCGGTACTTATCATTAACGATAAGATCAGGGGTAAATCTAACTTTATCATTCTTGGCTTGTTGGTCCATCGATTTAACCGTGATTAAGCTCGCTTCGCTGCGCAGCGCCAGATCAAACTCTTGCCCAGTTTTACCTAATACCACAAATATGTTTTTTATATCATCTATATTGCCAAGATAAACCTTGTCTTTAAAATGATAATCAAACACCTTAGCAACAAATTCATCCTCAATGCCCAGCTCACGCGCCGCCGCAAAAGAGAACGTCATGTTGCGCGCCCAATCTGGTTTACTTTGTGGTAGAAACAACACATGAGAGCGTTTAAAGTCAACCTCTTCAGCTAAGCCTGCTTTAAGCTCAGAAAACAACTCTTCACTATGATAACAATGGACACAATAAAGCGAGAAATGCTCGACGATCTGCGGCTTATCTGATCCCTTTTCACGCACTATTTCATAATCTTCACCGAGTTGAAACGCCATAACCGAAGCAGTGGCAACAGTCGCGGCAACTGCAGATTCGGTGATAGGTGCTGGTGCACTATCTTGGGCTTGCGGCGAACATGATACTAGGGTGAGCAAACAACATAGCGCCAGTAAGGTGGCTTTAATACGGACAACGGACAACATAATATTTTATCTCCAATAGAATTATGGTTGATTTTACAAGATAAAGCACAGATTACCACCGATAACTAAATTCCATGGATAAAATAGCGCGAATTATCGCTGTTTGTCTCTCAGCGGCTTAAAGTTAGCTCAATCTACTAAAAATCAACTAATCAGAGCAGCATACAGCGTGAATTACGTTATAGTATGCGCCATACTACCAATGAACAGTCTATAAGAGTTATATCAATGATTATAAAGCCTAAAATTCGTGGATTTATCTGTACCACCACCCATCCTACCGGTTGTGCAACAAATATCGCGCAACAGATTGCTTTCACCAAAGCTCAGCCAAAACTTGAAAATGCACCTAAAAACGTCTTAGTGATAGGCTCTTCTAGTGGTTATGGCATGCCTTCACGCATTAGCGCGGCGTTTGGTGGTGGTGCTAATACCATCGGGGTGTTCTTTGAGAAAGCACCAACCGAGCGTAAGACTGGTACTGCGGGTTATTACAATGCGGCCGCCTTTGATAAAGCAGCACATGAAGCAGGTTTGTACGCTAAAAGCTTTAACGGCGACGCATTTTCTCACGAAGCCAAAGCCAAAGTCATTGCCGCAATCAAAGAAGATTTGGGCCAAATTGATTTAATTATTTACTCGTTAGCCGCTCCCGTGCGTAAATTACCAGACAGCGGCGAAGTGATTCGCTCTTGTCTAAAGCCAATCGGTGAAACATATACTTCAACCGCTATCGATACCAATAAAAACACCATTATTGAAGCCTCAATTGAACCTGCCACCCAGCAAGAGATCGATGACACGATCACGGTCATGGGCGGCCAAGATTGGGAATTGTGGGTTGACACATTGCATCAAGCTGGCGTATTAAGCGATGATTGTAAAACGGTTGCCTACAGTTACATTGGTACCGAACTGACGTGGCCTATCTATTGGGATGGCGCGCTTGGTAAGGCAAAAGAAGATTTGGATCGCGCAGCTGGTGCACTTAACAGCAAACTAGGCAAAACGGGTGGCCAAGCAAATGTCGCAGTACTAAAAAGTGTGGTGACTCAAGCTAGTTCGGCTATTCCGGTGATGCCACTGTATATTTCAATGGCCTTTAAGGTGATGAAAGAACACGGCTTGCATGAAGGGTGTATGGATCAAGTATTCCGCCTGTTTAGCACTAAACTGTATAACGGCGGCCAAGCCATTGCGTTAGATGATAAGAATCGGATACGCCTGGATGACTGGGAGCTACGTGATGATATTCAGCAAGCTTGTCGTGATATCTGGCCACAAGTAACCAGCGACAATCTATTCGAACTGACCGACTATGCCAGCTACAAACAAGAGTTTTTACAACTTTTTGGTTTCGAAGTTGATGGCGTAGATTACGCAGCAGATGTTGATATCCAAGTAGATTTTAATGTCGTCGAGATCTAATACTATTTAACTTTACAGTTAAGCCAGCAATCTGATATTGCTGGCTTTTCAGTTGCTAGCTCGCCACGGGTTTGCGCCACCAAAATAAAAATAACAAAAGTTACTATTTTTATCCCTATCACTATCAACCGTGTTAAATCTAGGTTAAATTAGCTAGCCTACCTCAACTCATTTAATAAAGGCCGACCCCACCATGTTTGAACGACTTAGTCCAAAACCAGCCGATCCTATTTTAGGCCTGATCAATGCCTACAATCAGGATAATAATCCCAACAAAGTCGATTTAGGTGTTGGTGTTTACAAGGACGAGATGGGACACACTCCGATCTTAGATTGTGTCAAGACAGCAGAAAAGTGGCGCAATGAAAATGAAACCTCAAAGGTTTATATTGGCCCAACCGGTGAAGCAGACTTTAATCGACAGATTAACCAGCTTATTTTCGGTGACCATCAGGTGATTGCACAAGACCGTGCCCGCACCATTTCAACACCAGGTGGCACCGGCTCACTTCGCGTCGCCGCCGAATTTATTAAGGCCTGCAAAGCGCAAGCGACTATTTGGGTGAGTAATCCAACGTGGGCTAATCACTATGGCCTGTTTACGGCCGCCGGGGTAACCGTAAAGGAATACCCGTATTATGACCATGCCAATAAATGCCTCGACTTTGCTGGCATGTTAGCGACATTAGCGCAGGTGGGCCCAGGAGATGTCGTGCTATTGCATGCCTGCTGTCATAACCCTAGCGGCATGGATCTAACCAACGAGCAATGGCAACAAGTCACTGCACTGGCAAAAGAACGCGGTTTCACCCCCCTCATCGATATGGCTTACCAAGGCTTCGGCCAAGGCTTAGTTGAGGACGCCTATGGTCCACGCCTAATGGCTAATGAACTGCCTGAGTTGTTATTGTGTAGTTCCTGCTCTAAAAACTTTGGCCTTTACCGCGAGCGTATTGGCGGCTTCACCTTAGTGGCCAAAGACAGCGCTAGTGCTGATGTATCGCTCTCAGTCGTTTTGAGTGTCGTACGTAGTATTTATTCGATGCCACCGGCCCATGGCGCTGCATTGGTCAGTACCATTTTAGGTTCACCAGAGCTCACTGCCCAATGGCATCAAGAACTGGCGCTAATGCGTGAGCGAATCGCCCAAAACAGACAGATGCTGGTTGAGAAGCTAATCGACAATGGGGTTAGCCAAGATTTTAGCTTTATTTCCCGACAGTCTGGGATGTTTTCTTTCTTAGGTATCACCCGCCAGCAGGTGAAAATTTTGATGGACGATTATAGCATCTACATGGTCGACTCGAGCCGCATTAGTATCGCAGGGATCAGTAAATCCAATGTCGACTATTTAGCCCAATCTATTGCCACCGTATTAAAATTGGCATAATCGGATTAAGCGCCAACCCCAAACACCACCGTTTGGGGTTACTTATCACAGTGACATTTCTGCCACTGTCTGGGTATCACCGAGAACGTGCCATAGCTTGGGTAATACCATAAACACAACAACGCTGAATCGTGCTTGGTAAAATCGAGCCAGAATGAGAGTTTCGCCTTTCCTTGACTAAATAGCTGGACGAGATGTTGATGGTGTAAACTTAAGCCTAAAATTTCGCCACCGCCATCGAGAGAAGCATACATCTGCTGCGCGTCAATTTTTACCCGAATTGACGCATCTGGCGCCACATAAGTACTTGCTGGCGACATTACCGGCCCCAATTTATTATCTTTGCCAGGCATCGCAGCGACACACAACGAGCCCTGCTCAGTTGCAATGGCCATTGTACTAGGCAAAGCAACAAACAATATCATTAAGCTAAAAACATACTTAACCATTGCTGGCTCCTATTGGTCATTATTATCGTTGTCGATTTAAGCCAAAGTCCCTTTGATTCACGGCCTGCTATACCTCGCTGTATCGGTATTTTACCACTGTCTCATAAAAACTGATGTAACACTCAAAAAGTTGGCTACACTTAAGCAGTCAAAGTTGAGCAGGTATCGAGGAAATTATGATAGCAATAAAATTTACCGATAAACTTAGCACGCGGTTATTCACGCCAATGATCGTCATCTTCATCTTAGTATTATTTATTTTGACCCTGTATGTTCCTTCGGTCACCAAGAGCCACACCATCGATACGGCTATTGCTTCGGCTCAAGATACTGTCAAACAATACAAAGCGATTAGGGCCTATTATACTCAGAATGTGATAAAAAAAATCATTAGCAGTGGTATCAAACCGCACTATGAGCATAAAGATAAAACCGACATTATCCCCTTACCTGCAACGTTTATTCATGATCTTAGCAAAATATTTTCTGAACAAAATATCATTACCCTAAAGCTATATAGCCCCTTTCCTTTTCCCAACCGCAGTGACAGAAACTTAGACAACTTTGGGCAAGCAGCATGGGATGCACTGAGTGTAGATGCCAGTAAAACCTTTTCGCGACTCGACACCATCGATGGTGAACAAGTTGTGCGCGTTGCCTTGTCAGATACCATGAGTCAGCAAGCATGCGTCAACTGTCATAATGCTCACCCTGACACGCCAAAGGTTGGCTGGACGCTCAATGATTTACGTGGTGTTTTAGAAGTACAAGTACCTATTTCATCACAAATGGACAGTGCGTTTAGCTTAAATTTCACCATTGCTGCAATTGTCATTATTGCATTGGCAATCACCGTTGGCTTATTATTTTTCATGTTCCGCCGACTCGTTGCCCGAAGATTACATACTGTGCATTGGGCGCTGCAAGAAATTGCCGATGGTGACGGCGAACTGTCGCAGCGCTTAGTCGAAAGTCCTACCGATGAAGTCGGACTCATTGCTGTGTCTTTTAATCATTTTATGGCACAACTTGAAAGCACCATGGGTCAAATCAACACGCAAGTACAACAACTAAATTCCACCACCCAAACCATGGCTCTTGTCACCAATAAGACCCAGAGTAACACCGCCCACCAACAGGAAATAACCGATCAGGTAGCTCAGGCGATGAGCGATATGATGTTAGCGACCCAGGAAATGGCGAGTATCACGGCAAGCACCGCAGAAAACACCCAACAAACCCATAAAAAGTCAGAACATGGACGGCAGATTATAGGCCAAAGTATGCAGTCGATTGACAAGCTATCGACGAGTATGGCGCAGGCCTCAACCGCCGTCGGCAACCTAGAAACCGATAGTCAAAATATCGGTGGGGTACTTGACGTTATTCGAGGCATAGCCGACCAAACGAACCTATTGGCGCTCAATGCAGCAATAGAGGCAGCACGTGCTGGTGAGCAAGGTCGAGGCTTTGCAGTGGTTGCAGACGAAGTGCGAACTCTTGCCAGTAGGACGCAAGAGTCAACCCAGGAAATAAACCGGATGATTGAGCAACTGCAATCGGGGTCAAAAACTGCGGTTGCTAGTTTAGAGCAAGGTAACCACAGCATCAAAAACAGCCAAGAAAAAGCACTTGAGACCAATGAAATGATTGACGATGTTGGCCAAGCGATCACCGATATTCAATCTCAAAATTTACAAATTGCCACCGCAACAGAAGAGCAAGCATGTGTCAGCGAAGAGATAAATCAAAATGTAAACAGGATCCGCGATGTGGCGACATCAACCAATGAAAGTACGCAACAACTGCTGGACATGGCTGAACAAATCAATGTCGCGGTTGAAAATATCAGTAGACAGCTACAACGCTTTATTCATAAATAGATTACGTCAAATTAACTGCAAGGAGCTCAATAGTCCAGACGGATGATAGAGCATCTTGCCCATGAGGCCTATGATGAGAAAGTACTCAATTAGCTCCAAATTACTTTGGATATCAATTACATTATTTCTACTTACCGTCACGATATTGTCGGTCTCGGTTTGGTTCGCAATTGATCGTAATAATCGACAGGTATCGGCGGAAGTTAAACAGGCGTTGGATCGTGAAATACAGGCAAAATTGTCCGCAAAAGCTGCACAATATAGTCAGCGAATAGCAGGCTTCATCAATGAGTCTTACCGCATACCCTATTCATTTTCGGCACTGTTATCTCATCAAGCATCCAACCAATTGAGCCGTGAGTTAGCGCAACAAGCGGTTGCCGATACGTTGCAGCGCAATAGCCAAATATCCTCGATGTATGCTCAGTTTGAAGCCAATGGCTATGATAATCAGGATGCTAACTATGTCGCTGGTAGTACACATAGCGTTGTTGGCGCCGGCAGTTTTGAGGTCTACTACATTCAAGATCAGGGTGGTAACGTTACTCAATCAATTGTCGCCAATGCTACCGATAAATATGATGCTACGCTCAACGAATTCGGTGTGCGGGCTGGCGAATGGTATTTGTGCGCCAAAGAGCGTCGCAAACCTTGTCTAATGGAACCTTACTTGTTCGAGGTATCACCAGGGGAAAATCAATTGATGACCTCTTTAACGGTCCCGGTGATTAGAGGGCAGAAATTTATTGGTTTAGTTGGGGTCGATTTAAACCTACCCATCTTTCAAACCTTCGTCGATGAGCTATCAGCCCTACTTTATGATGGCCGTGCCAAAGTGACCTTACTAAGTGAAAAAGGCTTCATTGTCGCTTCAAGCCATTATCATAAGATGGGCCGCCCTTTAGACGAAGCTATCGAAGAAAATAGAGCGATACAATTGCTGGCCTTGCATCGCAAGGGCGGCTATTTAGTCACTGACAATGCGATCGCTGTGGCTAAAGCTATCAACATTACCCTTTCTGAGAACACCTGGTCTATTGTCATTGAAGTGGCGCAGCAGGACGCATTTGCCAGCGCCATCGCCTTACAACATCAGATGGATAGCAACGCATCCGCAATGACTCAGTTACAAAGTATCTTAGGCGTTGTTATCACTGCTATTGCTGTGCTGTGTATCTGGCTGTTAACTAAAAGTATCGTTGCGCCGATTAACACACTCCAACAAAGCATGGAGCAGCTTGCCAGCGAAGAAGGTGATCTTACTCAGGAAATAATCGTGCAATCGCATGCCGAACTTATCGCACTCGGCGGTGGTTTTAATCTATTTTTAACCAAGTTAAAAGCGCTCATCGGTAAGCTAAAAGACCTGACCCACAAATCGCAAATTGAGAGTGAGGCGACCGCTAAGATATCACAGAATATCAGAGACAGTGTTAGCGGCCAATACAGTGAAATAGAAAATGTCGTCACTGCCGTCAATCAACTGAGCTCGACGGCCTCTGAAGTAGCGCGCGCTTCAGAGCAAACGGCGCAAGAAGCTGACGCGATGGCGAGCAATGTAAAAGACAGTCAATCTAATCTAGTGACAGCAATGAATTATGTGTCCACCATGTCCAGTGAATCGACTCAAGCAAAAATAGCAGTCACTAAAGTATCACACAGTAGCGAGAATATTGGCTCAATTGTCGAAGTCATTCGTACTATCGCGGTGCAAACAAATCTGCTGGCGTTAAATGCGGCCATCGAGGCAGCACGTGCCGGTGAACAAGGACGTGGCTTTGCCGTAGTGGCCGATGAGGTTCGGTCACTCGCGTCTAAAACTCAAGCTTCCACCGATAGTATAAGTGAGCTAATTAGCAACTTACATGTCGAAGTGGCGAACGCCGCCAATGTTATCGAGAAAGGTACAGAGCAAGCGGAATTGGCGGTGACAAAAACAGAACAAGCCCTGGGCTCAATTACCGCGATGGTGACGCAGATAGATGAAGTCTCGGCGCAAGTCGCTCATATCGCAACGGCGGCTGAGCAGCAAAGTGGCGTTACCGAAGAGGTCAACCGAAACATCACAATCATCTCAAGCACCGCAGCAGAACTGGCAACTTTTGCCGACGAAGCCTATACCAGCAGCGTAAATCTAGCAGAATTAGTTAAATCCCAAGAGCAACAGCTCAATAAACTTAAGACCTAATGAATGACATCAAGTAATTGGTTTTGTTGTGCGAAGGTAAAACAGAACAGGCGCTTGATTGATTTCGACACAGATGCCGAGATGAGGATAATGCATGACGCCAAGGCCATTAATGATAGGCAAGCTGCTATCTCAGCAGGTTGCCTATCGAAGATGCACCAAGAAGGTTAAGCGACCTTCAAGGTGTTGTTACGGATCGCTAGGTACTCATCATAAGTCCCTTTAAAGTTCACAATCTCTTGATCCTTCACTTCAATAATACCCGTGGCCAATGATGAGACAAACTCTCGGTCATGGCTAACAAAAATTAAAGTACCGTCATAGGCTTTAAGCGCGACATTTAAAGATTCAATGGCTTCCATATCCATGTGGTTGGTTGGTTCATCCATGATTAATACGTTAATATCTTGCATCATCAACTTACCAAACAACAATCTATTTTTCTCACCACCAGAGCAGGTTTTCGCCTTTTTATTTGCATCATCGGCGGTAAATAATAAACGCCCAAGCATACCACGAACCATTAAATCGTTATGTTTGCTGGTGCGCCATTGCGACATCCAATCAAATAAGTTTAAGTCATTGTCAAAATCATTACTGCTATCTTGCGGGCAGTAACCAATTTGCGCATTTTCAGACCACTTAACCACGCCTTTATTGGCCTGAAGCTCATCGACTAAGCAGCGTAAGAACGTTGTTTTACCAACACCATTCTCGCCGATGATCGCTAATTTTGCACCCGCTTCTAGGATCAGATTGCCGTTTTTAAACAGTGTCTCGCCGTCAAAGCCATGCGACAGCTCTTCTAAAATAAGCGCCTGACGATGTAGCGTCTTACTCTGTTGAAAGCTAAGTGACGGTGACATCCGACTTGACGCCTTAACTTCATCAAGTTTAATCTTATCCATTTTCTTAGCACGAGAACTCGCCTGTTTCGCTTTTGATGCATTAGCACCAAAGCGATTAACGAATGCTTGCAGCTCGTCTATTTCTTCGCTCTTTCTAGCGTTTTCCGCTAGCAACTGTTCACGGATAAGGCCTGACGCCTCCATAAAGTATTCATAGTTACCTGAGTAAATTCGTAATTCGCCATAATCAATGTCAGCCATGTGAGTACAGACTGAATTTAAGAAATGTCGATCATGGGAGATAATAATCATGGTCGCTTTACGCTGATTGAGCACCTCAGCGAGCCAGTTAATGGTGTGAATATCCAAGTTATTGGTCGGCTCATCGAGTAACAATATTTCTGGGTTTGCAAACAAAGCTTGCGCTAATAATACCCGCACTTTCCAGCCTGGAGCGACTTGTTTCATTAACCCGTAATGAAACTCTTCTTCGATGCCCGCTTCAAGCAGAATATCACCAGCACGACTTTCTGCACTGTATCCATCCATTTCTGCGAACTCGCTTTCAAGCTCAGCGACACGCATGCCATCATCTTCAGACATTTCAGGCATCGCATAAATACGATCACGCTCTTCCTTTATCTTCCATAAAGCAACATCGCCCATGATCACCGTATCAACAACGCTATATTCTTCAAACGCAAATTGGTTTTGACTCAAGATCCCCACTTTATTACCTGGAGTAATCGATACGTTACCCGACGTTGGCGCTAGCTCACCGCTTAGGATTTTCATGAAGGTTGATTTACCACAGCCATTAGCACCAATCAGACCATAACGGTTGCCGTGACCAAATTGTGCGGAAATGTTTTCAAATAATGGCTCAGCGCCAAATTGCATGGTAATGTTTGCAGAAGTAATCAAAGAAATATTCCTAGAAGCGTTAGTTAGCGCATAATTATTGAGGTTAACCAACAGCGCAGCAAGTTGTGTACAAAGAAAGAGCGGCACTATAGATACTTTAGGCCAAAATGTCGAGCTATCTCGTGAGTTATTCGCAGGTGAGATTGCGACTCTGTGATCTTTGAACCACACCACCACAAAAAATTAGTAATGGTCAGATTTTTCCATAACCTTTAAATCGGTGCGTGGGTTAGTATAAAAAGAGAAATACTGACAATCCTCTAAGCAAATATACTGTACTAATAACCAATACAGTAAGTGGGCAACGGCTTAGTCACGACACGCCCAGATAAGGAGGAGCCCTAACTTACATTTTCTCTAGTCGCTCTTCTACGCATTCATATGAGCCCATCTCAAACGCTCGGCAAATCCATGGCCGATTTTCATAAATAGAACACATTAACGTATCGCGATCTAACGCCGAACACCAACCATCATCTAAGCGCAACATCGATTCACTGCCATGTTCGTCAATCGTTATATGCCGATTAGGCACACCTGTATCTGAAATAATCATGACTTCAGCACTACAACAACATGCCTGACAGTTAGCGCATGTAATTTCGGGAGTGGGTAAATTTACTACTTTAATGACCATAAATAACAACAACAAACTCAATGGCGTATAGGATACGCTATGTTGGCGATACTTTCGAGCCAATTAAAGCCACTACGATACCCAGTGGGGCTGCCTCGAACAACTACCATTGAGCATTGAAAGTAGCCGAAATAATGCCTATCTATTTATTTAGCCGTGCCTAACGTTCAGTTATGTTTCCAGATTACATCCATAACACGTAATAATATTATTTTATTCAGCGCCCAACCAACAGCTTACAATTGTTAGATAAGCAATAAGAATGTATTATGTAAAATAATGAGACATAGGAATACCAACATCGTCACACAAATGCTGTATTCCATTTACTTTCTAATGTTAGCGATCCAAAAATGATGCACGTTGAACAAATCTTATTACCTCTTTTCACCGTGAAAAATGGGTTATTGATAGGATGTAATAATATATTTAGCGATTTATTTGGTTATGACAGCCAAACGCTATGTACGAATCGATTACAAGATATTCTAACGATAGAATCTGACACGCCCCAAGGCCACTTCGATCTCAATCAATTATTTTCCCGTGTCAGGAAATCTGGTGGCGTCAAAGTCCAAGGCATGCTCAAAAATCGACATTATTATCCGGTTCCTGTCGACATATTTTGCCAAGCTGAGATAAGTGTTAAAGGTACGTTTAACTTTTTCTTTCGAGTCATTGAAGACAAATCAAAAGATCCTGTGACTGGCTTACCTAACGGCTGGGCAATTAGTTCTCGTGCTAATCACTTATTAAACCTGCCAGCTCATGTAGCACCGAAACTAGCGGTCATCATTTTTAAAGTCGATAACTTCTCTACCTTAAATTTTCGACAAGGTTATAACGCTGGCGATGAATATCTCGCAGTACTTGGTAAAAAACTGCAACAGCTCATGGGCAATAATCTCGTTGTTCGATTTTCCAATGCCAAGTACGGTCTTCTGATTGAAGACTATAACCAGCCCTCGGCAGCATTATTTAAAGATTATGTCACCTCAGTCTGCCAAGCATTGTGTGACATATCTACAACCCCTATCCTATTAGAGGATGATGTGGTGGTGAATAAAAACTTTAGCATCGGCGTATCTGATGTGGCCGCTTGTTATAAAAGTTATTTTGCGATGGAAATTGCCACAGAAACGGCAATGCATCAATCGGCAAAATATAGTACATCAAAATTTATCTTTGCGACGGGCAAGGTAACTGACAAGCTCCTGACCAAAAAACTAATCATTGATGAGATGCCCGACGCGATTACGCAGCAGCGTATACAAATGCATTATCAGCCTCAATATTGCTTAATGTCGAAAAAACTAATGGGCTTAGAAGCCTTATCTCGCTGGCAACATCAAGATCTTGGTTTCATATCACCAGCATTTTTCGTCAACATAGCGGAAGAGATTGGATTACACTTTGAGTTTGACCTGTATGTTTTCAAACAAGTATGTCGTCAAATAACAGCCTGGAAATCGGCAGGGTTTAGCGTGCCGCGCGTGTCGATTAACATTTCGTTTAACACATTAGAAATGGATACTTTTGTTACACGGATAAAGCAAATAATTAGCGATTTCGGTTGTCCGACTGACTGCATAGAGATCGAAATTACTGAAACAACAAGTATTAAAAATATTGATAATATATTTGAACATATTAACCAAGTGAAGCAGTTAGGTATTGATATTGCCATTGACGATTTTGGCTCAGGTTACTCATCGTTAAGTCTCATACGGTCGCTGCATCAATCGCTCGATAAATTAAAACTGGATAAAAGCCTAATCGACAATATTTGTCACACAACCATTGACCAAGAGTTTGTTAAGCAGATAATTGAACTTGGAAAAGTTTTAAAACTCAATGTATTAGCTGAAGGTATCGAGCATCCTGAGCAACAAGCACTACTATTAGCTCTGGGCTGCAAATTTGGACAGGGCTACTTATTCGAACGGCCACTGCCAGTTGCCGAGATCGAAAAATATCTTTCGAAAGAGCCAGCTAATGTTGCAGTAACGTCCTAACTGGCTGTTTTTAAAGTTTAAATTTTAACATGTTAATCGCAAGGGCGTAGTGAACAACTAGATTACCGCCTTGTTAGAGCCTAAGTCGGTTTTTCTTCTCTGGCAAGCATATCTATAAATTTTTCAAATCGTCGCTGTCTGGTTTCGGGCTTCTTCGCACTTATCAATCCACTGGCGATCACATAGCGACTCGATTTAGTGAGGGTTTCAAAAAAAACTTTCGCCTGGTGCTTGCTCTCTAATGCTGCCAGGAAATCCGCCGGTACGTTCATTTCACTGACCGCATAGGCGTTCTCCCACCGGCCGTCTGCTTTGGCGGCACGCACGTGCATCAGCCCCGATTCTGTCATCCTGCTCTCATTTATCAAACGCTCAACATGCACTGTGTTCCTTTTTGACCAGTTGCTTCGCGCTTTTCTTGGCGTGACACGTTGAAGGTAGGCTTGGTCATCGATTGACTTCTTGATGCCGTCTATCCAGCCCCAGCATAGCGCCTCAATCACGACATCGTTCCAAGTCACGCTCGCAATTCCAGTTTTTATCTTGAATATCTTCACCCACAGTTCACTTTCACTGGCATGATTCACCTCAAGCCACCGGGCAAAATCTTGCGGCGCTGCAAAGGCCATAATTTTCGCGGGATCGGGTATCGGCATAACACTAGATTCTCTTGGGCAATCGTGGAGCTCAACCTATTACTTGGACGAGTCCACACAGATCCGGACGTGCGGAACTAGCGCGTCCAACTCTTGAGTTATAAATTCGCGCGGGTAAACACGCCCCTTGTATCAATCAACCAGCAAATTTCGTTTGCTAACGCGTGGCCTCTCAATATTAAAATACTCTAACAGCTTCCTTAAATGACTCCAGTTATAACGTCACCGACCAGGGAAAGTTAAGCACCCTAGTATTTATTAATAGTTTTTACACTTAACGTTGACCAATTCTCAATGGTACCAACTAAATAGAGGATGCCTATAAATAGACAAATACCTGAACTTACCAGCCAAAAAGTTAAACTGTTTCCTGGAAACATCGGCACTAGTGCAACAAACGCTACGCCACGAACTAGATAGATTAGAGAGATAACTGTTAAGCCAAGTTTAAGAAAAGGAAGCCTAAAAATAACCTTAGCGCCGGATAAACCGTATAGTGACCAAAGGGATAAAACCAGCACAATAATTGATGTAACGACAGTTGGATAGCCATGTCCATCGTCAGCCATTTTGGCCATTTGCTCACCAGCACCAAGAATACGATACCAATCGCCACCAAAAATAATACAACCTAAATGAGCTAAAGCTGCAATGGCACTTAAAATTGAGCCCATGATTAAAAATTTATTTTTACCTGAATCCACAAAATTTTCCTATCGGCTAAGCTTTGTATATACGGCGCGCGCGCAAACTTGTTTAAGAAACTTAACGGCCACCATAATTAACTTTATAAAATAATATGTTAATCGTTGAATTACAAGCATTTCCAAACAGATAATTAGTATGCTAATCATCATAAAACGCGTTGCGTACTGTTGAACGAATGAGGTTAAATAACTATTTAATATCAGTATCTTGCGAGTTAAATTTGCAGCCCTCGAAGGTAGGGTAATATGGTTGCTGCATATACATTGGTGCAAATGACCTCGGCTACTGCTAATGGGCCGAACTGATTAGCCAACCCGCTACACAATTTGAGTTTCGCCCCATTGGACAACGTTCAACCTAACACATGTGCTTGCAATTTATTCAAAATGGGTGTTTAATCACCCTAAACCGACTAATCAGTCGAGCAATAAGAACACAAACAATAATGCCTTAATGCGGAGTCAATAATGAACATGTCAATCGATCCTAGTAATATCGCTGTTTCATTGCAGTCGATATTAACGAGTCAAAAAGCGGCCTACCAGCAGGCTCCAGCGCCTACTTATCAGCAGCGTTGCGATAAACTAACGGCGCTTAAAGCGGCATTAATCGCTCATCAACAACAACTCATTGCGGCCTTAAACGAAGATTATGGCCAGCGCCCAGAGCAAGACACCATGCTTGCCGATATCCTGCCTTGTGTGATGAATATCAATTACACGCTAAAGCGACTTAAAAAATGGATGAAACCTCATCGTCGTTCGGCAGGTTTGTTGCTTTCGCCCGCCACTGTACGTGTTGAATATCAGCCCCTTGGCGTTGTTGGTATTATGGTGCCTTGGAACTTTCCCATCATGTTGTCCGTTGGTCCACTAATTACGGCCATCGCCGCAGGAAACCGCGCAATGATTAAGTTTTCTGAATTCACGCCAAAAACTAATAGCGCCATAATTAGCATGCTAAGTGACGTTTTCGATGACAATGAAGTGGCAAGTATCGAAGGTGAAGCAGATGTAGCAGCGCAGTTCTCTGCCCTGCCTTTTGATCACCTTATTTTCACCGGTTCAACAACTGTTGGACGTCATGTTATGCGCGCTGCGGCTGATAACCTAACGCCGGTAACGCTAGAGTTAGGCGGCAAGTCTCCCGTTGTCGTCGCGCCTGATATGCCAATGGCGACCGCGGTTGAGCGATTGATCTTCGGTAAATGTTTAAACGCCGGACAGATTTGTGTCGCCCCCGATTATATTTTGTGCCCGAAAGACCAAGTAAATGAATTTGTTGAACAATATAAGCGCCAGTTCCAGGCCATGTATGGCAGCACCAACGAGCGCCCTGATTATGCCAATATCATCAACGATGCCCAGCACAGTCGCTTAATGAGTTGGTTGGAAGATGCGAAGAGTAAAGGAGCCCAGGTAGTGTCTGCCAGCGGTCAGGACTATGATCCGCAATCACGCAACCTAGCGACTCAATTACTAACCTCGGTCACCGATGACATGTTATTGATGCAACAAGAGATATTTGGTCCATTATTGCCTGTCATAGGATATGATAACCTGGATGAGGCCCTCGATTATATTAATCAACGCCCTCGCCCATTAGCACTTTACATCATGAGTTTCGATAAGCCGACACAAACCAAGATATTGCAACATACGCATTCTGGCGGCGTGTGTATCAATGATTCTGTATTTCATGTTGCGGCCGAAGATGCACCGTTTGGCGGGGTTGGTGCCTCAGGCATGGGCCATTACCATGGTAAGGAAGGTTTCTTGACCTTCTCAAAGGCTAAGACGGTGTTGGCGCGCGGCAGCATGCTAAACACAGGAAAGTTGGTGCATCCTCCTTACGGTACCTTCATCCAGAAAATGTTAGTTAAAATATTCCTACGTTAAGCGGTCGTGGTAAACAAGGCGGCGCGTGAATCAGGCGTCGCTGTATAAGGAACACTGTGAACATTAGTAAAAAACAACAAATACTCGATAGCGCCTTAACCTTATTTAGCGAAAATGGTATTGACGGCACCTCTACCGCCTCAATTGCTAAAGCCGCTAATGTGGCGACGGGGACGTTATTTCATCATTTCCCGAATAAGCAGGCATTGGTCTATCAATTGTATTTGGCGACAAAACACGACTTATCGGTGCAATTTAGTAGTCAGTTGAGTGAACAGGCTCCCTTGAAAGATATCGCCCAAGCGCTATGGAACAACGGCTTAAACTGGGCAATTAAACACCCTGAAAAACTGCGTTTTTTCCAACTGGTTACTGTCTCGCAATTACTCAGTGCAAGTGATAAGGCCAATGCGATGGAGCAAGAACTCGGCATGGTTATGCGCCTGATAAGTGCAGGACAAAGCAGCGGGACTTTTGCCCGCCACCCGATTGAATTGGTGGCATTAAACTGTCAGGGACAATTTAATAGCGCCGGTAACTTCTTTATCGAAAATCCACAACACGTCGACGATCAATCATACCGCGAGGCCTCATTTGCGATGTTTTGGAACGCCCTCTGCCCCTTGGTTTAGCCGATATTTATCGGCGTTTTACTTCAAATACCCCTTCGACACTGGATAATTTCTTAAGCAGACGAGACAGCACACTTTGGCTCGCGACCTCTAGCGTTAAGCTAATATCGGCAACCTGCGTTGATTGTTGAGTCTTGGTATTCATGCCCAGTAAATTGACCTTGTCATTGGCGATAATATTACTAATGTCACGCACTAATCCTGTGCGATCACTGGCGTAAATGTTCACATCAAGCGTATAGTGGCTGCTTGATTCTCCGCCCCAGTTAACCTCAACATTGCGTTCTGGGTGCCGCGATAGCAATTCTTTCAATTGCTCACAATCGTTGCGGTGAATGGCGATCCCTTTGCCTTGAGAAATAAAGCCATCGATGTTATCTCCGGGGATCGGTTGACAACACTTTGCCATATAAGTCAGCAGATTACCGACCCCCTCGACCACAACATCGCCCTTATTCTTGACACTTGTTGTGTTAGGCCGACTGATTGGCAAAACCTTTTGCACCGGCTCAGGGTTATGCTTGGCCACCAAAAAGTTGACCAAGGCATTAATTCTAATGTCGCCACATCCGATGCCAGAGACCAGATCGTCGATACTCTTGGTATTATACTTTCCCACCGCATCTTGAGCATCGCTAAATTTTAAGCCGACATTTTGCAGCTCAGTTTCTAAAATTTCTTTGCCGGCAATTAAATTTTTATCACGATCGACTTGTTTGAAAAAGTGTTGAATCTTAGAGCGAGAGCGCGAAGAGTAAACATAGCCTAAGCGCGGATTTAACCAGTCACGCTTAGGATTGGGCTCTTTGGCGGTCAAGATCTCAACCTGTTCGCCCGTTTGCAATTTATAGGTAAATGGCACGATGCGATCGTTAATCTTTGCCCCGATACAGCGATGCCCTACTTGCGAATGAATATAGTAAGCGAAATCGAGTGGGGTACAACCGTTGGGTAAATCGATGACTTCACCACTTGGCGTATACACATAGATGCGATCATCAAAGACCTGTGAGCGGATCTCATCTGCTAGGTTGCCACTATCCTTAACATCATCTTGCCACGCCAAAATCTTACGCAGCCACTCTATTTTACTTTCAAAGCTCGAATCTTTAGTAGCACCAACACCTTCCTTGTAGCGCCAATGCGCCGCGACGCCCATTTCGGCGTCTTGGTGCATTTGCTCTGTTCGGATTTGTACTTCGATAGTACGCCCTTCAGGACCAAGCACAATACTGTGAATGGATTGATAGCCGTTAGGTTTAGGATTGGCGACATAGTCTGAAAATTCGCTAGGTACATGATGCCACAAGGAGTGTAGCGTGCCCAACGCGCCGTAACAGTCTTGCATTTGATTGACCACAACGCGAATCGCGCGCACATCATATAACTGTTCGAAGGCGATGTTTTTATTGGCCATCTTCTTCCAGATCGAATAGATATGCTTGGGCCGGCCATACACCTGAGCCTCAATGTCTTGGCCATTTAAGCCTTGACTCAATTGCGTGACGAAATCTTCAATATAAGATTCACGTTCCAAACGGCGCTGATCGAGCAGTGAGGCAATTTTTTTGTACGTTTTTGGGTGTAAATAACGAAACGAAATGTCTTCCAGCTCCCATTTAAGCTGACCGATGCCTAATCGGTTAGCCAACGGGGCGTAAATGTCGGCGATCTCTCGTGCCGCCAAGACTTTGATCTCTTCGTCGCTGTTTTTTATTTCCCGCAGATAGGCAACACGCTCCGCGAGCTTAATCACCACCGCGCGCACATCGGCCACCATTGCCATTAACATGCGTCGCAGGTTATCAACCTGTACCCCAGAGAGATTACGCCCTTGGCCATGTAAACTCTTAATTGCCGCCATTTCGGCGACATTATTGAGCAACACATAGACGTTTTCACTGGACAAGGCGAGAATTTCATCACGCTCGACCAAGCCAAGTTCATGCCATGGATACAATAAGGCGGCCATTAAGGTATCAAGATCCATGTGCATGCTTTGCAATATTTCGGCCATTTCACGCGCCTTAACCAAGATACTCGCTTGCTCAGGCTCGCTGGCCCGCGCCATCAAGGCTACATACAAATCCTTGAGCGATTGAACCTGCGCCGCTTCTAATCCAAAATTAGCAACCCAGCGATCGATATCAAACGCTCCGGCTAAATGACCTTCTCTTACTGCAACCATGTTTATTTATCCTAAGGCTTTTTTTACTCTCTTGGGCTTAGTTTTAACTTTAACAAACAATGCCATAGATTCAACATGTTTAGTGTGAGGAAACATGTCCATCGCACAAATTTTCTGCAATTGATAACCTTGTTCGATGATAACTTTACTGTCGCGCTCCAACGAAGCGGGCTCGCAAGACACATAAACAATGCGTTGCGGCTGCAATTGTGACAATTGACGACAGATATCCATCGCACCATCGCGCGCGGGGTCAAGCAAAATACGGTCAACTTTTTTACGTAGTTTTGCACTAAACCATTGTTGTTCACTGAGCGGTTGCGCCAGATTACAATGATAGAAGTTGGCATTAGTGATACCAGCAGCCTGCGCATTGGCTTGCGCTTGCTCTGCCATTTCCTTAACCCCTTCGACACCGACCACAACTTTGGCCCGTTTAGCAATTTCGAAACTAAAGTTACCGATACCACAAAAAAGATCCAATACCGTGTCGTCTTTAGACAGCGCTAGCCACTCTATTGCACGAGCGACCATTTTTTGATTAACATGCTGATTGACTTGAATGAAATCGCCAGGTGAAAAACATAGCGAGAGATCATTAAGCTGATAACGCAACGGCTGCGCCAATTTGCCAACGATGTCGGTAATTGATTTATTATCACGCTCTAATAATATTTGCATATTTTGTTGCTCACCAAAGGCACTAAAACGGCGTTTATCATCTTCGCCAACCTTGCCAAGACAACGAAAGATGAGGCTATTGCAGTCATCACTGGCGATCACTTCGACATGGCCGATATTGGCGCGCATATCCAAGCCATCAATAAATTGCGCTAGCGGGGCAAAAAGCTGGCTAAAAGGCTGTGCCAACACATTACATTGGGCAATTTTAACGATGTCGCTGCTGCCTTTTTGCCTGAAACCTACCCGCAAACGATTATTTTTTTCAACCTTCACCGAAATACGACCACGGCGACGATAATGCCAACTTGGCGATTCGATGGCCGGTTGCCAGCTCAGGAGTCTACTATCATCGCCAAGACGATGCTTAAGCGCCGCTTCTTTGTTGGCTAACTGTACGTCGTTATCCATATACTGCAATTGGCAGCCACCGCAAAGCTCAAAATGCTGGCACGAGGGGCTCTTGCGTAAATGACTGGCTTTAGTCACTTCTAGCAAGTTAGCCATCGCGTAATTTTTGTATTCGTTAACAATTTGAATTGTCACTTGCTCATCAGGCAAAACATCGGGCACAAATACCACTTTGTTATCGACATAGGCCATGCCCTGACAAGATAAGTCGAGCTTTTCGATGGTAACAGACTGTTGTTTTCTGGTTTTTTTTACTGTTTTTTTCTGACTATAAAAATTTGGCATATTATTGAAACTACTTAACTAATTTGAACTAAATTACTATTACAAAACCGTGGGCTCAATGCTATTATGTACAACAACGAATTTACAATGCCTAAGATATAGGGCATCAAGTATTACGTATTCTAGATAATAAACGTGTAAACGTTCCTGATTTCTTCGATTGAGGCTATTTTCTCACAAATGATTCATACAGCCAATTATAGTTTGCGCTCATGGGTATTTACCATTACTTTAGCGCCAACAATTCTCGTTAGTTTAATGTTAGGTGGGTTTTTCACCCTTAGCCTGTTTAATGAGCTGGAAAGCACGCTGGAAGAACAAGGCACTAATATTATCACGCCGTTGGTGATAACGGCGGAGCATACCCTACGCAATGACAATCGTGAAGAACTTAAGAATCTGATTGACCGAATTCATCGCTCCCATTCGCCGCTGATTAACTCTATTGCAGTGTATAACGAACTCAATGAATTATTTGTGACCAGTAACTATCATCGCATGTTGGGTAATTTTAATGATTTTTATGCCTCAAAGTTGCCCCAAGAGCTGACAATAACGAGCAGTAAAGACAATATTATTATTACCAGCCCAATTACCTCAGAGAATCACAGCTCAAAAAATTATGGTGGCCAAGAGCAAATCATCGGTTATATCGTGATGCAGCTCAATAGCCATAATACCTTGTTGCAACAGCACCGAGTTGCCGTGACAACCTTTATCATTATTTTATTAGGCATTCAGCTAAACTTATTTTTTACCTTTCGTTTAATCAACAATGTTACTCGCCCTATTTCAGAGATGGTTCGTGCGGTAGCTAAGATACGCGAAGGCAAGCTCGACACGCGCTTGCAAGGTAATCTTATTGGCGAGCTAGAGATATTAAAACGTGGGATTAACGCGATCGCAGCGTCCCTTAAAGATTACCATGACAAGATGGCGCACAACATCGATAGTGCCACCAGTGAACTGCGTGAATCGATGGAACAAATTGAGATTAAAAACGTTGAACTTGATATCGCCAATCGTAAAGCGCAAGAAGCCAATCGAGTAAAATCTGAATTTCTTGCAAATATGTCCCACGAATTGCGTACCCCGCTCAATGGGGTGATTGGTTTGACCCAACAATTATTAAAAACTCAATTGCTGCCTCACCAAATCGACTCGTTACAAATTATCGAACGCTCCGGGCAGAGCCTCTACAACCTGATCAAAGACATCCTAGATTTCTCAAAGCTTGAGGCGGGTAAACTGCACTTAGATCGCACCGCCTTTAACTTGCGCAGCACCGTCGACGATGTGACCGACATTTTGTCGACCGAAGCACAAGAGAAAGGCATCGAACTCTTGATCAATGTTATCCCTAATACCATGGATAATATCGTCGGCGATCAGCAACGTCTGCAACAAATCCTCACCAATTTGGTGGGTAATGCGATTAAGTTCACCAAGAAGGGCACGGTTCGACTCAACGTTTATTCCAAAGAATTAAATGGTAATAGTCATCGTCTTTATTTTGATGTCATCGATACCGGTATCGGTATCAGTCGCGATCAAATTCCACGCCTATTTAACGCGTTTGAGCAGGCAGACAGCAGCATCAGCCGCACCTATGGTGGCACAGGACTGGGTCTGGTTATTACCAAAAAATTAATCGAAGAGATGGGTGGCAAAATATCTTGTGCCAGTGAGCCGGGTATTGGTTCACAATTCTCATGCAATATATTAATCGAAGAGAGTAATAACAAGCCACAATTTCATATTAATGCCAAGGTCAAAGGTACCATTCACCTCTATTATACCAATACCGAGCAACGGGATATCATCTTAGCCCAACTCAAACATTGGGGCGCCAGCGTACATACATGTAACGATCCGGTGCAATGGCAAGAAGAAAACAGTCAGCACGACTATACTAGCACTATTATTTGTTATCCGAGCCCTCATCAAGAGCTTGATGGGCTTAAAGAATTGATTCGCCATTGTCCTAGCGATGCAAATACCATCGTGCTCATCAATAGCAATGATCTTATTTTGCATCAACGAATCATCGCCCTAGGGGTTAAGTACTGCCAAGTTGAACCAATCAGTGTTAAACGCTTATTTAACAGTATCGAAGGTATCGAGACCTATGCAACGCCATTAGTCAGCTCGCCACACCTTAAAGCTATCACCTATCCCAACAAGCGTGCGCTGTTAGTTGACGATAACGTCGCAAACCTCAAGCTCATCAGTACCATATTACAAGATAAACTTGGTTCGCTGGTGCAAGCAAGCGATGGTGAAGAAGCTGTTGCAGCCTGTCGCACCACCAAGTTTGATATTATCTTTATGGACATCCAAATGCCTGTACTCGATGGTATTCAAGCAACGGCAATCATTCGTAAGCATGGCATTAATCAATTTGTGCCCATCGTCGCGACCACCGCACATGCCCTAGAAGAAGAAAAACAAATTTGGCTAAACAAAGGCATGGATGACTTCTTAACTAAACCGCTGCGCGAAGAGATGATAGATCAAATATTGGCTCACTGGCTTGATTCTAGTCACGCCCAAATTGGGCCTTATGGCGATTTTAACCCGTCAAAAAACCAGCAACAAGAAGAGCAAGATAATGTTCACGTTTGTTGGACTGATTCGTTAGACCAAGCGATGGGCAAAGAAGATTTAGCCATCGATATGCTTAGTATGTTGCTTGATAGCATACCCGGCACCATCAATTCCATCGAAAATGCGATAAGTGGCCAACAAAGCAGCGAACTGTTAAAAATCATCCATAAACTCCATGGCGCTTGCTGCTATACTGGCGTTCCACAACTGAAAAAACTGGCCTATTCAATCGAAACTGAGCTCAAGCAACATGCTGAACTGTCAGATATCGAGCCAGAGCTTTTGGAAATTCTTGATGAGTTGCAGCTCGTTGCCTCGATAGGTGCAACGTATTTAGCCAATGAAAGTGAAACACGACATGATTAAAAAACCAGGGTTTTTCTCCCGCATAAAAGAACTTAGCTTCGAACAGCAATTACTGCTCGCCAATGTATTAACCGAGCGTATGCTACCCAACTACCGCCTATTTAGCCAAAGCGTCGAATTTGGCGAGCCTAAGGTACTTGACACCATCGTCGATATCATTTGGCAGAAGCTGGCAAAGTATAAGGTTAAGCTCAACCTAGAAGTACAACAAGAGAAGCTTTTTGAGCAGACCCCAGAACTCGCCGACTTTGATTGCTTTGGCGTGATCCCTGCCATTGATTGTGCGATGGCGGTAAACACCATGCTGGTTGCCTTAGAGCAAAAAACCGACGAGGATCTTATTAATATCTCAAAGCTTTCGAGTTCAACCGTCGCCAGTTACATTGGTGCTATCGAAGGTGAGATAAGCGATGAAGCATTATTTAGCCATGAAATGATGCAAGAAGAGCGTGAGTTACAAGATTATTTGTTGACTCAAGTCGAGCGTAACCCCTACCCTAAGCCAGATTTTCTCAAGCAATTACGTCAAGAGTTTAAGGGTTTTGGAATTAGTAACATTGGGATTGAAGTATAATTTTACTCGGCGCAGCTTAGCCTGAAAAAAGAAAGCCGCCAAATCGGCGGCTTTTTAATGTAATTGCTATTACTCAGCGCGAGACATAAACTTTTTGTCTTGGACATGGATCTTAATTTTTTCGCCCGCTGCAATATACTCCGGTACCTGCACCACGAGACCCGTCTCAAAATGTGCCGGCTTAGTTCTCGCACTCGCCGAAGCACCTTTTATCGATGGCGACGTTTCGCTGATCACTAGCTCAACCCACTGCGGTAGATCGATACCGACACCATTACCATTAATCTCTAATAGTTGTAGCCCTTTAGTATCCTCGCCAATGAACAATAGTTCATCTTCGATATCGCTTTTGTTGAAGGTAAACTGGCTATAATCTTCGTCATCCATAAAGATATATTCTTCACCATCGATATATGAAAAACTCACCGCACGGATATTTAATTCCAACTGCTGTAGCTTCTCATCACCTTTAAAGCGCTGCTCTACTTTTGCACCACTTTCTATATCTTTAAACCGCATCTTATACAGCGTAGCGGCACCGCGAGCACTCGGGTTCTGAACAAAAATGTCCTTAACCAATAGCTTTTTTCCATCTAATTGTACGGCCATGCCGCGTTTTATTTCATTTGCGTTGGTCATTATTGTCCCCAAAGTGCATGTATAAACATTAATAATATAAAGAGTGGGCATACAAAGCGTACGTACCACGGCCAAATTTTCCAAAACAGGCTGTCTTGCGCACCGGCAAAGCCCTTTTTAATCTCACTAAGTGCACTATCGCGATGCCATATCCAACCGGCGAATACACAGAAAAATAGTCCTAAGATCGGTTGGCTATATTGGGTCGTTATCATTATCACCAAGCCGAACAGCCACTCAAAGTTAAATACGATGGTTAAGCTTAGCAGCGTAACTAGCGATCCAATGACCCAACTAGCACGCTTACGCGCTACCTTGTGGCCTTCAACAACATAGGCAACAGGCACTTCTAACAACGAGATAGAAGAAGTCAGCGCGGCTAACGACATCAACAAGAAGAAAGCAAAAGAGACCAATTGGCCAACACCCCCCATTTGCGCAAACAGTGCAGGCAATACGGTGAAAATTAGCTTATCACTATCATGGAGGTCACCATTTTTATCAAAAATTTCAACCCCATAGTGAGCAGCAACATACATCGCAGGAATAATCAACAGCCCCGCCACAAACGCTAATGCCACATCAATTATCGTCACCCAAGCACCGACTTTGACAATATTCTCGTTGCTTGACAGGTAGGAGCCGTAGATGAGCATGCAACCAACACCTAGCGACAGCGAGAAAAAAGCTTGGCCAAGCGCGCTAATGATCAAGCTAGGCTCAAATATTCTCGAAAAGTCGGGGACCAAATAATGTTTCAAGCCGTCGATGGCGCCTGGCAAGGTAAGCATGTAAGCAATTAGCGCGAGTAATATCAGCACTAGCGCAGGCATCATGCCTTTGGTCCATCGCTCGATGCCCTGACTAACACCCGCACCAATGATTAAAATGGTAGCCACCATAAAGATCAATGTAAACGCGACATTACGCTCGATTGAAAACGCCATTAGCCAGTCACTGATCTGCGATCCGCCGACGCTACTGGCCAATGGTGCTAACGCGAACGAAAACAGCCAGCCAGCGATAATCGCATAAAAACTTAGAATAACAGCGACGGTAACTAACCCAGCAATGCCAACACCTTGGCCAAGGCGTTTAAGCGCTTTACGCTCACTTAACATCGGCAGCGCAATCACCGCATTGGCGCGCGCATAACGACCGACTATTAACTCCGCCATCAACGCAGGATAGGCCAAGCAAAATGCCAGAAGCAAATAGACCAATACGAAGGCACCACCGCCATTACTCGCTACCTGCGTAGGAAAGCCCCAAATATTACCAAGTCCAACCGCCGCGCCTGCAGCAGCCATAATGAAACCTAGCTTAGAACTAAACTGACCTCGTTCCACAATTCACCTATTATTATTTTCTGAACATAAAAAAAGGCGGTACTAGCCGCCTTTTTTATGAGTGATCAACACCTAAGCTTTCGGGTATTGAATATCGCTTACATTCTTGAGCGAATCTATAAATGCACGATAAGTAACATCGGCATTACTGCGTTCTAGGCGTTGCAATACAGAGGCTAACGCATCGGTTACATCCGCTGCATCTTTAACTGCGACGACAGTAACAATAGCTTCGCCAGAAGCCGTCGACACTAAGTCGTTATTGCTCGCTCCTTCACTGTTTTTAGCTAACTTAAATGCAGCATTAACAATGGCAGGGTCGATATCACGATTGCTACGACTAACATCAGCCTTTTCAACCACAGTTGCATCAGCTATTTGCTCGCCTTTATTCCAAGCCTCAAGATACTGTTGAGCTTTGTCTTTAGCTAACTCTTGCGACTTCTGCGCTTTTAGTCGCTCTTCGATGGCACTTGTCACTTGTGTTAGTGGTTTTATCTCACTAGCATGATGAACTTTTTTGCGTACCACGATATGGTGTTCAGGCGTGAGTTCAATAACATCTGAATTTACATCTTCAAACAGCACAGGATCAGAAAACGCAGCAGTCATCACTGCCTGACTACGCATCAACTCTGGTGCGGTGGCACGTGAGAATAGCTCAGTACTTTTTACCGTAGACTCGATGCTTTCTGCCGCTTCGGTTAGATTTTCTGGCACTTCAAAGGCCAAATCAGCTAGTTGCTGTTGTAGCTCATAGAACAACTCTTTTGCTTCATCGTTTAACAAGGCCAATTTAATTGACTCTGATACTTCGCTCAACGCTTTGGTAACCACTTCTTCTGAATCGGTGATCAGCAGAATGTGAAAGCCAAACTCGGCGCGCACGACTTTAGACATTTCACCTTTGTTTAAGGCAAATGCAGCTTTATCAAACTCAGCATCCATCATGCCAGCTTCAATCCAGTCCAGGTCGCCACCATTTTCGCCACTGAAGGTATCGGTTGACAATTCCTTAGCCAAGGCTGCGAAATCTGCACCACCATTAAGCTGCGCTAACGCTGCTTCGGCGTTTGCTTTAGCAGCGGCTTCATCATCACCAAATTCAAACAAGATATGTGAGACACGACGACGTGGATCTGTTTGGTACTGGCTTAGATTTTCGTTGTAGTTTGCTTCGACTTGCGCATCAGTCACTGACACTTTTGCAATCAAATCGGCTACTTTCAGCTCAACGTACTCTAAGCTTAACGTCTCTTGCGTCATAAACTGACCGCTATTAAGATCGTAATATTCACTTATTTCTTCAGTACTAATCTCGATATCACCAAGGAAATCAGTCGCATTAACTTCGATGAATCGAATATCACGCAACTGCTGTTCTAACTTAGCAATCGCATTCGCTTCGTTGCCAAGGGTAAAATCAGAACTCACTAGCGTTGCCAGTAGCTGGCGACGCGTCATATCGATGCGCAGCATTTCACGAAATTGTTCAACGCGATAACCCGATTGGCGAACTAAGCTTAGGTAGCGATCGTTATCAAACTGACCATCAGTTTGAAATTCCTTCATGTCACGAATCGCTTGCTTAATTTCATCATCACCGACACGTAGGCCCATATTTGCAGCGGTTTGTTCAATCAATTCATTAGCGACTAAGCGATCTAATGCACCTTGGCGAACACGCGCCATGTAAGTCGCATCATTGGCAATCGCTTGAAACATTTCACCAAATTGTTGTTGTAATCGATTGCGCTCTTGTTGGAACTCACGCTCGACTTGGGCGGCGGTAATAGTTTTACCGTTGACGATTGCACCAGCAACTTCATTGCTACCACCGAGGTAACTGCCTATTCCAGCAAATGCAAATGTTAAGATAACTAATACAAGGATCGCCTTTGCTACTACCCCTTGAGATCCATCCCGAATTCTTTCTAACATCAGAGCCTCTTTGTTTATTCTTATTAGATTAATAAATTGGCCACATCATAGCAGTAAACCTAGGCCCAATCTATATGTTAAACAAGATATAGCTCAGGATTTAAGCAGTCACTTTATGATTTGTTAGCGGAGTTATCGACGCCAGCCAAAGACCACTTGAGCAAACACCTAAATCGCAAGAAAAACCAATGCGTGACAGGCGATCCCCTTAACTAAGACTAGGCATAATCAACCCAAGTTTACGGACGCAATCTGTATCCTTGGCCACCTTAAACTCGAGGCAAAAAAAGCGCATCATTTGATGCGCAATCTAATTTGGCACAGTGGACGGGACGCCAGCCCGCGACCCCCGGCGTGACAGGCCGCGTCCTCTAACTAAGAGTAACCAACCGAACTCTACGGACGCAGTCCGTATCCTTTACCGCCTCAAACTCGAGGCAAAAAAAGCGCATCATTTGATGCGCAATCTAATTTGGCACAGTGGACGGGACGCCAGCCCGCGCCCCCCGGCGTGACAGGCCGCGTCCTCTAACTAAGAGTAACCAACTGAACTCTACGGACGCAGTCCGTAT
>Ga0209292_1000591_pt1 | contig 47092 bp, 35 predicted proteins | sample GOMGulsemesocosm_2_FD_184634 | JGI IMG/M metagenome (GOLD analysis project Ga0209292, IMG submission 184634) | Methane-oxidizing microbial communities from mesocosms in the Gulf of Mexico - GOM9C Gulf of Mexico (SPAdes) (version 2) | ecosystem: Environmental > Aquatic > Marine > Cold seeps...
TCTCCAGCACCACCGTCTAGGCGATTATCACCCGAGCTTACGCGTAATATATCGTTACCAGCGCCACCCTCTAAAACATCATTACCTGAACTACCGTCCAGTACATCTTCACCTAACCCGCCTAGTAGCCTATCATTACCACCACCAGCATTCACAACATCGTCACCAGCACCAGCATTAATTGTATTGCTATTATTTGAACCAGTTATTAAATCAGAATCATTTGTTCCTAGATAAGTAAATGTATTTACTAGCACTTTAGGATCAATACCAATAGATCGAATTATTTCCTCTATTTCTAAATACCCCTGCAATAAAACAAGGTTATTAGGAGTTAACTCAGCAATAAAAGCTGAATAAAAATCTTCAGATAATTTATTAATATTCAATTTTAAATAAGTATTTTGACCTTTAATAGCCCTGTAATAGTCTTTTAGCTGCTGCTTGCCTTGTATTGGATCTAGAAAAATGTCAGACACCAATACTGGAGCTACTTTTTCAAATGAGCCAACCCAAATCTGTTTATCCTCATGATACGTAAAAAACGTATGCTTATTAAACAAATCATACAATTGAGTCTTGCTCACTAACTGATAAAACAATATATCCTTAAGAGCTTCAAACTCATGTAAAACATCTGATTTTCTTGTTCTCGATTCAGACGTGCGTATTTTTTTCCCCCAAAATGCACTAATCACATTCAGCTTAGAAGCAGGTACAATCTGCCCTGTATGCTCACCCATCGCATATTGGGAGGACCACTGGATTAGTACATCTGAAAGTAAAGCTTCTCTATAAGGATCACCGGGATCAGAATTAATGAAAGCCTCGATAGTAAGAGCAAAGCTTTCATCATCCGACAGACTTTGACGCAAATCTCGAACATTACCACTACCAATAGCCTCTGGAAGATATAAAAACCTTTCAGCAATAGGTAATTTTGTTACAGATGGCATATGTTGAAACCAAATATCTACTAAAGGCCAAACATTTCCATCATCAGTAGAATAATTTGAAATGAAACGATGTTCATTATAACTAGAGTCAATTCGCGGGGAACTAGAGTAATCTAAATTAAGAGAGCTAATGCCTAGTGCAGGCAATGTAAATATTTCTTTTTCTTCTGAAATACCATCCAATTTAATTTCTTTCCAAATCAACAATTCGTGGTATATAGAGTCGAGACTATTGATTACAAAATCATTATTTTCGTCAAACTCAAGAAGTGCCTCAAAACCATTTTTTGCAAGATAGCCATTCTGTAAATGGGTATATTCACCAAACAACTCATTGCCTGATGTAATCAAGCCATCCCCATTTAAATCAAGAGCAAGAAAACCATCATCAGGCTCTATCCATCCCATCTTTTCAGGAAAACCATTACTATCTAGATCAAAATATATATTATGTTTTATGCCTATAGTTTCAATCACATCAGAGTTTAGAGATAAAACAATAGGAGAACCTAAACCAGCTATAGTTTTTGGCTTTTGACAAAAGCCCCTTTCATCACGAGATACTGCACTCGGATTACACGTTTTTACACCGCATATATCTGGGTTATTTCTTCTAAAATCAGCTATTTTACAAAGTCTTTTATTACTTACATTAATATCATCTGTAGCAATTTTAGCTGCCATACAAGTTTCTGCGGCATCAGGTATTGTAGGTATTGGAACAGGAACAGTACCGTATGCAGCAACTGCACTAGCAATGCCACATGCGGACTTCCATGTATCATCGTAATTAGATGCAATAGATGATGAAAAGAAGAATATCACCGTTAAGTTTATAACGGCCTTGAATAAACAGCGTAATTTTAAATAAACAACAATATTTTTTTTCATAAATTTTAAAATCGAGCCATTTAAAATACAGAAAACTGTAAATAAATATCAACAATTCCTTATGGTTATGGTTTTCATTCACTAATCGCCAAACATCAACTAAATAACGCAAAATAGTATCTTTAATATATACTATCACCGCAAATGTAAATAGCAATCATTACCATATATGTAATAGTTAATAATTTAAAGGGACATGAACAACATTAAAATTTGGCTCTGTTCCCGATGATTGTTGTCAGCATTTCCATCTATGCTTAATTCTTTATCAAAAAAAGAGATTACAGTTATTTCTAGCTTTTCATAACACCCTTGCAATTCATAGGACTACAAGGGTGGAAACAGTAAAAATGGAACAGAGCCAAAATTTAGTTTATACAGTGCTCTATTACTCGCTTCTAACTCGCTATGGGGGCGAAAGCGACTTAGAAATTCATCTGAAAATATCAATGTTTTATATGGAGGCTGTCGCTATTTTTGATCTAAATTAGTGGCTAGAACGCGCGTTTATTAATTATTTGGTTTTTTGTGTGGGCATGTTTCTGGACTGTGTTGTTGCTTTTGTTATAGATTTTATTTGTGTAACCCTTTGTTTTTGATCCTTATATCTTTTTGTTTTATTCGTTTTGCGCAGTTTTTTTCGTTTTTATTTTACGCACTATGATTCCTACTTTTACAAGTCTGCGCACATGGACTTTTTACTCAATGAATTGTTAAGATTAAAAAACATGTAGTAGTTCATAAGTTAAATAATCAGGCTAAATTAGCTTTAATTTGGCTGGTAGCGTAATCATTAGCGTGTACGTTATTCTTATCTTTTGTCCAAACTTTTGCTTGATAGGATAGTCTATAAATTGCTTCTAACTTTACCGACTCATTTTTCCTTATGGTGGAGTAATAACAATTTTTAGGTGTATATAATGTTCCATCTGGCGTTATCTCCTTCCATATGTTTAATATCCCTCCTAGTAGCTTATGAGGGTAATTTATCTTAGCGCCATCAAGCATTATTCCTATGTGGTAATGTTGTTTATCTGATGTATGTTGTTCTCTACACCAGCAGTAACCAAACTTTTTTGTTTTATAGTTTTTTTCTATGTAATAACGTACTTTTTCAATTAATGCTGATATCTGTTTATTAGTGGCAGAGAAAGAACCAACATGCAGATCAAACACAACAATAAATACACGACGGTGCCACGTAAGCATATTTTCCACTTGCTCAATAATTCTCTTCATTTGATGAGTGTAAATCGGTTTATTTTTTCCACTGTTTATTTTATATAGCTTTTTTTTCATCTTAAAAACTGGACTTTCACTTTTATATTTTGACATGTTATTTAACAGCTCAGGCGCTAGATATTATTAAAACCCTGTCTGTTTTCTGTACTAGTAAGCTGTACGGGCAACAGCAGTAAGGGATTACTCTCACCAGCTAGTATCTTTTATTTAATAGAAAGGGGTAGCAGTCGCTTAATATCACTCATATTGTCTTATATTCGCTTATTAGCACTTACTGCTACAGTTAAATTAGTGGGACGCTTTGTTATCTGATAACCATTTTTCAACGTCACTTTTATGCCAACCAACAGTTCTTCCGTTATAGAGAATTGGTGGAGGAAAGAAATTTTTTACTTTCCACCATTGATACAGTGTTGCTCTTGAACGGCCGATTATTTCAGTTACTTCATTAGTTGATAGTATTTTCATTTTATTTCCTTAAGTTAACTTTTGCTTTAATAAATTTATGCAGTACTTTTATTGGTCATTATTTCGTTGAAATTAAGCCTTTTTACGCCTCGTTTACGCCTTAAAGGTGCTCACCCTTTGTAAGTAGGAGCTTGAAATAGGATTTTTTATCCGTTGTGTACTTTATTCTGGTATTTTTCCCGCTAGCCATAGGCCAAATAAAGGCAAGCAAACATAACCTCGCTTCCCAACCTGCTTGTAACAAGTTGATAAGCCTTGATGCTGTTTTCTTTGCCAAAACAAACGTTTTAATTGTGTCTGTGTAAATTGAGGAAAAACCTCGGCAACCTTAGTCATGGGTTGCCAGTTGTTGAGGTCTGTTGCGTGTGTATTAAAGTCGTTTAAATCAGTCATGGTTTTGTTTCCTTATACTGCGGTTCGTTGCAGTTCGGAAGAGACTATAAGGAATATAAAGCGGAGTGATAGAACGGTTTACTCTGAAATTTTGTGAGGTTTGTCATGTTTACATGTTTAATTTTAGTCTGTTTGATTATTATGAGTAATAAGTACCGAATTAGATTAAGGGTAAGTAGTAGCTTTGGTTCAAAGAAGGTAACTTAACAAAGTTAGGAAGCTATACATTTTTGAATGAAATTCATATTAACTAATGAGAAATATAAAATGGAAAAACATTTAATACTGTACTCGACTAAAGGGGGAAATTCTAAAAGTTCATTGGTTCACTATTGTTCATTAGAATTACTACGTCTTGGGTATAACGTATCTGTAGAAAGTACAGATCAACAGAAGCACGTTGATTTATATAATCACGATGATTCAAATGTAGTTGTATACGATACGCAAAGTGCATACACATCGAAGAACCTTGATTTACTTAAATCGGCAGGGGAATCGGCTGATAAAGTACGTATTATTGTTCCAATTTGTACGGGTAAGAATGATTTTGATGAGGTTGGCGGTATTGTATCTACATTAACTGAAAATAAATTAATAGGTGATGCTGTATTTATGTTGTCTAGGGTGGATCCTTCATTGTTAGATTCAGATGAGGTCAGAGAACTGAAGGCTTCTTTAAGATCAATGAATTTGAATGTAATGGATTATGTTTTTCCTGAGTTACCGGAATTTAGAAAAAAAGTAATTACTCCAAGAACATCTGTCGAGATCTGCGGATTATTGTATGAATTAGAAGTGAAATGGGGATTTAGGTGATGAAGTATGTTTTTTTGGAAAATGCGGAAAAAATTTCATAGTCCATTATTAGAAGTTAACCTGTACAAGTTTATTAATTGAAATTGTACTGGTTAAGAAAATTGCCTATATAGTCTGAATAAATGACCATTTCAATCACTCTGTATTATTTTTCCATGTTCATCAAATACAATGATTTTAGGACTATAGTTACTATCAAAATTAAAACTCGCACTTAGAGCTACCTGTATTATTCCGCCACAGGAGTGAGTGACTCCCGTCTCTTCTGGGGGCTCTTCTGAAAGTGAAAAATAGTGCTTTGAATAATTTGAGAATGGCTTAAGTGGGTGTATCTGATGAGAGCCACATGAAAGGCACTTGCTTTGGAAGTCGCTTTTTTTAAAGTATTTAATTCGAGCTTTCATTGCATTTTGCTCTGTCTCAATTACTTTCTCTAATTCAGCAACTTCTTTCTTTTTATTCTTTGAAAAACGATAAAAAAATGAGGATTGCAAAAACTTGATATAAGGTATTGCTTCTTCTATTTCAGGGGTAGTATTTTTTTCTAAATATTTGAAAACACCTGTTTTAATAGCATCGCATTCTTCACACCAAACTGTTCTTGTTCGAGGTTCTCTTTCTGGTACGCCTTGATACTCATGGAGAGCAAAGCCTCCCCCTGAAGAAAAGTCACACTGTGTACATGAATAGCAAGTTGCTGTGTAAGAGATGGTTGGTAGCCTTTATGGTTTTCTTAATAAAATGAATAGAATGACATAATTTGTAAATAGAGCCACTTTAGTTTAATTAAAATACGATACAGAGCGTATGTGATTTGGCGTAAATTTGGCGTAAACCACCCTAAACCCTAACAAACCTAAAAGAACCAAAATGTATTGAAACCAAGGGGTAACTGTCCTACAATATTTAAACAAACTGTAGTTCAGGGATTCAAAATCCGATTTCGAAAGAAGTGACGGTTCAAGTCCGTCTAGCGGTACCAAAACAAATAAAAACCGATAGTTATGAAAATAACTATCGGTTTTTTTGTATCTAAAGAAAGTTATATTGTGCTGAATTTGTTAGATTCAACATCACTACACCTCAAAGTATGTGAAATAAGCGACTGTTCAACCTCGTCCAGTGCTACCACCCGAATGATGAGCTTCGATGTCTTATAACAATAATCATCGTCACTTTGTTGTATTTAGGCTTATATTTTAATGCTATTCATTGTACTTATGACCTCATTATATCTTCTAAGTTAATTTGTTAAATTTCCTACCTTCTTTACCAACAGTTTTAATGCTTTTAGCACGGCAGTTAAATTTCTGAGAGCATTAAGGCCAGACTTTTATTTAATACTTTGCTCGTTTGTGTATTAACAATTCTATAAATTCGTTTATATATCAACTTGTATGTATGGATTACATAGCTAGACTGAATTGATGTTAGTTTTATTTTGTTGATAAAAATAAAAGTTGTTATCTTAGGAGGTTCTGTGAATTTTTTTGAAAAGTTAGCATTAAAATCGAAGTTAATTTTTGGTTTTTCAATTCCGTTACTATTGATAGTTATTATCGCAGTAACTGTTTATGTCAGTCTAAATAAGCTGTTAAGAACGAGTGGCTGGGTAGCGCATACGTACCAAGCGATAGACTTAGGTAATGGTATAACAAGTTCATTAGTAAATATGGAGACTGGGCTACGAGGGTACCTAGTTGCGGGTAAAGACGAATTCCTAGAGCCCTATACAAACGGTAAGGCTGACTTTGCTCGATTACTTGTTGAGTCAAAAGCTAAAGTTCAAGATAACGCAGTGCAAGTTAGCCGGCTAGAAAGTGTAGAGGTCATGCAAAATAAATGGCAAGAAGAGCATGTCAAAGTTGCAATGCAGTATCGCCGAGAAGTCGCACAGGGGGAAGCTGCAAGTAATCATTTTAAAGATATCTCTAAACGTACAGTTGGCAAAGAGAAGTTTGATGGATTTAGAGAAGCAGTCGCCTCTCTTAAAAAGGTATTTGTGGAATCTGGTGATCTTGAAGCGCAAATGCTAGTTAATGCACTGTTGATGGATATGGTTAATCAAGAAACAGGTCAGCGCGGTTTTTTATTATCTGGTGTTGAAGCTTCTCTAGAACCTTACATTGCGGGAATAAAAACCTTTAAACAACACAAAGATGGCCTTTACGATCTTATTAGTCATTCTGCTGCTAAAGAGGCGCTTACAAAAGATTTAGATAAAGCTGTCCAGCTGGCGAACGATTGGAAGGTTGAGGCTGCTTATCCCGAGATAGAAGCTAGAAGAGCAATGAATGAAGTAAACCGTTCGATAAGTGATGTCACTGAGTTTATCGAAAAGGGGATTGGCAAAAAGTATATGGATAAAATGAGAGGAGTACTCGCTGAGTTTGTTGGTGCTGAAGCGAAACTTATCCAAGTACGAACAGAGCAACAGGAGTCAACTGCCTTTTTTACAACTGCGGTAACATTAGTTGGTGCTTTATTAGCTCTAATTATTGGAGGTTTGATTACCTACTTTTTAACAAAAGTGGTTTTGAAGCAATTAGGTGCGGACCCCATTGATCTTAAAGATATTGCAGAGAAAATTTCGAGTGGCGATCTATCGATGGAGTTGGATACCCAAAATACCGTAGGTGTACAACAATCGATGGCCTATATGAAAGAGAAGCTAACAAAAGTCATAGAGGGAGACATTCAAAGCGTTATCGAATCTGCAAAACAAGGTGATTTATCTAAGCGTATAGAACTAGGGGATAAAGAAGGCTTCTATAAAAAACTTAGTAGTAGTATTAACGACCTTTTATCCCTAAATGAAAATGTTATTAACGACATTGTTAGAATGTTTGCAGCCATGTCGAAAGGAGATCTCACGCAAAAAATTGAGACTGAATATCAAGGCTCATTTGATAAGGTGAAGCAAGATGCAAATATGACGGTGAGCAGGCTTACTCAAGTTATTGAGGGGGATATCCAACAGCTTGTTAATGTGGCGTGCGAAGGTGATCTATCTCAACGTATTGACTTAAAAGATAAAGAGGGTTTTTTCCTTACCCTTAGTAAGAGTATCAATCAGCAAATAGATGTTAATGAAAATGTGCTTAATGATGTTTCTAGGGTAATGGGAGCTTTATCTAGTGGGAATCTAAGCCAGAGAATAAACACTAGTTATAAAGGTGATTTTGGACGATTAAAAGAAGACTCAAATAAAACGGTGACTAAACTCACTGAGGTAGTAGAAAGTATCAGTAAGTCTGCTGAAAGTGTTCGAACAGGTAGCCAAGAGATTGCTGTTGGTAATACAGACCTAAGCCAGCGCACTGAGCAACAAGCTTCCTCGTTAGAGGAAACATCAGCCAGCATGGATCAACTTTCAGTTGTTGTAAAAGAAAATGCAAGCAAGGTTATAAAGGCGAATGAATTGGCCAAAGATGCACAGCTAACGGCAAAAGAAGGCGGACAAGTTGTTAACGATGCTATTGGTGCAATGGACAGTATCACTAAAGCGAGTAGTCAGATTTCGGATATTATTAGTGTTATTGATGAAATGGCATTCCAAACTAACTTATTAGCTTTAAATGCTGCTGTTGAAGCAGCTCGAGCAGGCGAACAAGGTAGAGGTTTTGCGGTAGTGGCTGGAGAAGTAAGAAAGCTTTCACAGCGTTCAGCAGCCGCTGCTAAAGAGATCAACGATCTTATCAGGAACTCAGTGAAGAAAGTTGAAGAGGGGACAAAACTGGTTAATAAATCAGGAAAAACCCTTAATGAGATAGTTACCTCAGTAGAGAGCGTCTGCAATGTGATGGAAGAAATCATGGTATCTTCAGAAGAACAATCACAAGGCATTGAAGAGGTTAATACTGCAGTGACGCAAATGGATACGGTGACGCAACAAAATGCAGCATTAGTTGAAGAGGCTGCTGCTGCTAGTGAATCAATGAGTGAACAAGCTGTTGAAATGAGTAAACAGATTGGCTTCTTTGAAAGTAATAAAGCTGAATAAAGTCCGAGTATTCGTTATTGCGTGCAAGCGTTAACCTGCGTAGATATAGAGTGGAAATATAACGATAAACCTGCTCGGAGTTTATATTTAATCAAAGCCTCGATTGTTAGGTTAAATTAAGCAATTGAGGCTATGTAAATCATTTATTCCTACAATGAATATTGTCAGTAAGGTAATCTATTCCCCCCACCTAATTCTGTAGCGCACTTTTGCTATTTTCTTATATCGAGGATGTTGGGCTTTGTTATATCTAGGCTTTAATAAAATTGTCAGGTGCTTTGCTAATAAGTAAAATGACAGTTTCCAAATAGAGGTGGGCTAGCAATGCGCAAAACAGATAAAAAAATAGATAATAAATTACGCCAAGTATTAACGCAGCTTTGTGAAAACAGTTTAAAAGAGCTTGATGGTTATCAGTGGATAAGCCATGAAGTGAACTACAACCGTTTTCCTGATTCGTTGCTGATCACCTGCATGTTTACAAATAAACAAACGGCATTAATAGCCAGCCAGCAAAGTCACATCGTGAAATTAATAAAACAGCAGCTCGCAGTTGTTGGTATTGACTTAAAACAACCTCATAAGCACATACGTTTTTTACCAAAATAACTACATTTACATCTCCATGGCAATTGTACCTCATCATTTCACTCACTGATTTTATGTATGTTTATTAACTAACATAAAACTGTTTCTTAGTGAGTAGATAACATGCTTTACATATCAGCTGAGCTGAATTTACTAATGAGTGACCCAAAGGTGCTTATCATTCACCTCGAAAATAGCCTGTTTGTATGATACATACAAACAGGCTATGCCCGACTCAAGTGCAGAAGTATGAATGTTAATTATGCTATTAATGGAGTTGATTTCCACGTGCTTCAATCATGCCTGCACGGTTAATATCAACTTGATAAGGGGTTGCATAAACGCCATAGGCCTTAAATATTTTATTATCTTTATCAAATATTAAGGGTAATTTAAGTTCAAATTTATGAGCAAAATCGAGCGCATATTCTTCATTAACATAATAAGAATTAACCACACCGATCCATTGTCGATTGGGGGATGAAGTCACTAATTTATTTAATTGTGCTAATTTTTTTTCACAACCAGGGAACTGTGGCATAGGGCATAAAGTATCAATAAATATTAAACTCACAAGTTGATTGTTTTTTAAATCGTCAACAGCAGTGCCTAAAGACTTGTGTTTACCATTCAGGGTCTTGGATGAAAATGTTGGGGCTTTATCACCTGCTAGTGGTTTTATTGATTTATTAGCTTTACTGATATTGGCTGAGAGCACATTATTTGTATTCACGCCCACAGGATCCTCTAACTCTTGTCCTAGAGTGGTGGGAATCGCAACTTCAGCTATTGGCAGAGAATACTTTTTAGCGATGTAAACCTGTAATTCATTGATACTACCAGCAAACTCGCGCTTACCGCCTTTAATAATAAGATGATAAGGCGACTGCCATACGTTGAATGTACGCATGATGTTAAAACCACGATCCAATATTAGTGGTGTTACCTGTGGATAAGCTTGTTCAAATTCGGCGAGTTGTGCCAGTGTGACATTGATTTCAGGCTGTAACCAAAGTTGCTGGCTCTGTGCTAAAAACACATTAGGCAATGAAGCGACTGCAGTCTCATCGCCTAATCCACCATAGCTACTCCATATATCCATAAATATTAAATGTGTCATTTTCTCTTTATCAATGGATACGACTTGACCAGAAAAAGTGTTTAAATTACCGATAGCATTTACCTCTGCTAGCACATAAGCTGGAGCCGAGAATATAAAGCTGATTAACAATATTAACGTTGATTTTATCTTCATTTTCTTATTCTCCATTTGACTTTGTTGCCATGACTTGCGCTTCATTTGACCAATCCTCTATTCGTCTATCTAGTTCGTCGGTACTTAGAAAGGTGGTGTAGGCAATTTTACCTTGGCGGTCGATTAAAATAGTATAAGGGGTGCCAACGACACCATAACGGCTGGTTAATTCGCCTTTTTTATCGAAGAAAGTGGGAATATTGTAAGCATTTTTTTGGTATAAGCGTTCAATATTATTAATTGAGTCATTCATTCCAACATTAATAGCCAGCACTTCTATATCATTACCATACTTGTTGTAAACCTCCTGTAGATGTGGAAATTCAGCAATACAGTAGCTACACCAAGTGGCCCAGAATTTCAGGTATAGCGGTTTTACATTTTTGTAATCACTTAGCTTAACGGACTGGCCTGCAAGTGTGGTGACATTAAAATCGGGAGCCTTATCTCCAACTTTATACTGTGCCGCCTGTAGCGATATTGATGCTAGTGGCATGGTTAACGCAATAATGAGCGTTGATGCTTTAAAAATAGGTTTGATTAAGTTAATCATGGTATTTCCTTGTGTTATTTTACTTCTATGGTGGGGACTAAATACTGATAATTGCTTGGTAACTCATGTAACCTGCCGCACCGAACATCATTGCTGCCATTAGCCATGAGGTCAGTTTAAGCCAAGGGCCTGAGCGAGGTAATGTCGATAGAAGGCCACTAAAGGTACCTGCAAGTAGTAGCAGTGCACTCATTCCAAATGCAAAAACAAACATGAGTAATGCAGCCCATAGCGGATCACCTTCACCAGCGACATACATAAGTAGCATGCCAAGTACGGGGGAAGTGCATGGAGCCATTACCAAACCTGATAAACAGCCAACAATGAAAATGTTAACGACGGGTGAGGCTGTTTGGAAACGGTTTTGGGGCATAAAATTTGGTAGGTGTATCCAACCTAGCATTGAAAATGCCATTAATAGGCAAAACAATGCAACTAAGAATAGGGTTGCTGGATGGCTAGCAATCACACCAAATAGTTGTCCGGATGTGGCCGCTAACATACCTAAGCCTGCATAAACGAGTGCCAGACCCAGAACATAGACCAATGAAAATAATAAACCTTGGCGACTATTTTTAGCTTTATTACCGATCACCGACACTGTGATTGGTAACATGGGATAGACACAGGGTGTTAAGCTCGTTAATAACCCCGTGGCAAAAATTATCCCGACAATAAAAAAGGATTGCTGATCACCTAACAATGCAGATTGAATAATTGTTTCTATTTCCATAATTACACCTAATGAGTTTGTTTGGAAAATCAGTTATACCCAATGTCTGGAAAACTGTTATGAAAACGCGATGAAATAGGGGTTAAATCGGCATTAAATCTGTATTAAATATTTATTTCTGTATATATAACAATTGGTTGTGTTTTTTTCGTGGAGGGAGGTTTTTGGTGAATATTTTATGGGATAACGTAGAATGAGTATAAAATAACTACAGGATGTCACTTTGAGTACCAGACAGAAATACCAATTTTCACAGTTTCAATTTGATGCTAATAGTGGTTGTCTTACTGTTAATAGCAGTGACGCTCAAACAATGGTCCCAACCCAAGAAATACAACTACGCCATAAGGTCGCGAGTTTATTGCATTATTTACTTGAACATCGTGATCGTATAATAAGTAAAGAGGAGCTGTTAGATAAGCTTTGGCAACATGGAGATTATAGAGAAAATTCACTGATTCAGAGCATCCGTGAATTACGAGTCGTGCTTGGGGATAATGCAAAACAACCAACATTTATCAAGACTTACCCGCAGCGTGGATACCAATGGATATGTGATCTTGAGAATGATGCAGATTTATCAGAAAAGGTAACAGTAAATAAAAGAAAATTGCTGGTTAAAGGTAAGTATTTAACCTATATATTTGGCTTAACTATCACGTTACTCTTAGCCGGCATTATCATGTGGGTTGCATTAAGTTCACCGGCAATGCAAGAGCAGGAAGACGGTAGAATCACTTCGTTACTGGTCTTGCCATTTATCAATGCGACCGATGATCCAAGCATGGCTTGGTTAGAGCTAGGTTTAGCTGATATGTTGGCGATTGATATACAGCGCATCGATCACTCTCAACCTAAAATAATAGATGATATAAACCTACAGATCACACCACCGGCAATGGCAAATTCCTTGCTACTTGATGCGCAATTACAGTGGCCAAGTTTACCTGTGTATATCCGTAGTTTGCTGTTAGAGAATAACTTACAGGTAGCGCTGTTTGCTAGTGTCAGGTTACATAAACAGCAGCAAGTACTCGATTTTCAGTTAATCTACGCCAATGGGAAAACTAAACAGGGCAGCATAAGTTACCCGTCCCTGCCCGCGGCAACATACGCCATAGGTCGACAATTATTGCATTTATTACGGCCAGATAGGGATCTTTCACTACCCTCCGTTCAGGAAGATCCTATTGTGGCTAGAACACTAGCAGAGGGAATCCAATCACTCCAGCAAGCCGGTCCATTTAAGGCAAAAAAGTATTTTCATGCCTCTTTAGTGCTTGACGACACTAATCACTGGGCGCGTGCCTATCTTGCTCGCACGAATATTGCACTGGGCGATTGGCAAGTAGCAGAGCAATTGTTTGCTCAAATTTCAGCGATTAGCCTAGCGCAAGACCCCAGTCTAGATGCCTTTATTCAATATTGGCGCTTCGAGTTAGCCTATCGACGAGGGCAGGAGGATCTTGAACAATATCTTATTCCTGCTATCAAAAAGGCAAAAGCAGTTGGCAACACCACATTGCTTGCACGTAGTTATCGCATGCAGGCACAAATCTCCTGGCAACAAATGGACTGGTCCGCACACCGAAAATGGTTAGCTAAAGCTGAGCAGTTATTTACAGTAAATAGCTTATTGAATATCGAAGCCGATAACCTCTTTTACCTTGGTAATTTAAGCAATGGTGGCTTGGAAAAAAATCCCAACAATGATCTGCAATTGAATCGAGAGCGACTGATGAAGGCGCTGAATTTTTACCAACAGATGGGCAATCAAAACATGATTGCCGCTAGTCAATTTGCTATCGCTCAGAATTATGCTTTTACGCTTGCTCAGCGCGAACAAAGTCTTAAGCAAACACTGACGCTTTATCGTCAACTTCAACAGCCTTATGAGTTGGTACAGGTACTACTTTATGCTGGGTTTTATCAAATGCAGTTACACGATGGTGTAACTGCAAGTAAGTATTTTATAGAGGCTAAAAAAATTGCACAGGGTTTAGGCGCCCAAAAATTAGTAGAAAATAGTCGTTTTTTTCTTGGTTTTGCAATGCTAGACCAAGGGTTAGATCAGAGTGCATTAGGTCGGCACGGTAAAGATGAGAAAAAACTTTACCAAGCAATAGAGCTACTAGAAAGCTTTATTGCCACTAAACCGAGCCAAGAAATGCAGTCTAGTGCGCTGGTTTTTCTTGGTTGGGCAAATACTGATCTCGGTCACCTTGATTTAGCGTTGGAACAACTTAATCAAGCAAAAGCGATTAATCAAAAATTCAATTTTCAAACAACCTTTGGTTACAGCAGCTATTCAATTATGCGCATTCATTTAGCGCGTGGGGACTATAAATTGGTAACAGACATGGCAGATGAACCTATTACCACTAATTTGCAAGCGAGATTTTTAGCACGTGCCTATTACGAGCAAGGCGAGTTACAGCAAGCGATAAATGTGTTACAAGACGCTAAACAACAACGACCAACTTTGTGGCAGAATGACGATATAATTCGGCTTGCGCAGTATCGTTCAGCACAATCTGGCACCAAGATAAATTTGAGCGCAGAGCCACTGGCCCATTTAGTATACTGTGAATCAGATTGGTCGCAGTGAATCTTGTAAAGGGTAGTTACTGCCTGTTTATAAAGCATTAAATGCATGGTTTCAGGGCGTTAGTTTAAAGTGTAAATTTATTTTATAAGTCGCTGTAAGGTGTTAATTAGTGGCTTTCTAAGGCGAAAAAGGCGCTAGCGAATTGGTGCCTACTCGCTTCGGGCTTCATAACACATTAGGACATATTCTTCAGAACCATTGTTGAATTACTCGGTTTTGACCTAATAAAGCAAGACGCGGTCCCATTAGTTTGAGTTCCAACATATTTATTATCTATTCCCTACAAATTTTGCACAAGATTGAACAATCCAAAAGGTAATAAAAGTAATTTAAATTTGGATAACGAAGGAATCGCTATATATATCGCCTTGTATAGCTAAAGTCTTTTTCAAAGTGATTATTGATATGGCAAACAAAAGCTGTGAGAATCTATATATCACTCTAACTATTCTGATTTATATGGATATAATCAAATGAAGAAACTTAAATTTTTACTACTACTATCCACGCTCATCTCATTTCCTAGCTTTGCCATTGACGACACATTAAACAAAGTAGAGCAAGCTAAGCTGATTTGGCAACCGATATTCGATAGCATGGATTCAAAAAGCTTACCTCAAGGCTTCACGCCAGAAAAATTCGACCAGGTCAATAAGATGTTTTATCAAGCAGTCGCTGAATTTTTAAATAAAGATATGCTGACTACCCAGCAACAGATATTTGAGACAGCGATTGGAAGAGCAATTGGTGAAAACCAGTTTAGGCAAATGATGGGACTGCCAACTAAGGCATTAAGTTATGATGTTTTCTCACCTGAAGAAAAAATAGAGTGGGATAATTTTGCAAATAAATATCAAACAGAGTTCAAAGCGTTAACCCAAAAAATGAAAGGGTTTATTCCTTTTTTACAAACTTGGATAAAAAAGAAAAAAGCAGCTCGTTCAAGTTAGATAACTATAAAAAAGACGCTTAGAAGAGGGGGGACACTACGGGAGCGCATCCGGCCTTTTTCCTTTTAAAATTAATCGCTTTTCTAAGTTCATATATCTATTTAGAAACTTAAAAAGTCAAAAAGTGAGCTTTTGTTTGTTATTAGCGAGGTTTTGCTATCTACAAACAAAGGTAAACTAATCGCCTAGCTGATTAACTCGTTAATAAAATGTAGATTGATGAAGATATTGTGAATAACCATCCTGTATATAATATTAATCTGCTGACTATTCAGAACGTTCATGCAAATAATTAATCAGTTAAATACTATTAAATAACTTCCGCTGCTAGAATCAATTAGAACATAAAAATATGTAAAAAAGTGAGAGTTTAAGTCCATCTAGCTGTAGCAAATAAAATGATGAAGCCTCGATTCCTTATGGCGATAAGTATCGAGGCTTTGTTGTGTCTAGACATAAATAAAGTTATTTGATTCAAACTACTAGGCCTCAGAATATGTAAAAGAAGCAACTTAAATTTTGTTATGACTATCACCAATTAGCATTCTCAAGGGTGAAAGTTGACTAAGCCCTTGTTTACTGTCGGTTTTTTTTACATCTTGAAATGTGCGTATACTGTAACTTATTGTAATTGCTGGTCTTTGTTTTGTGGTATGTTTTTTGCTTGCAATTGGATTATTGCCTTATAATCTTTGGTTGATTTTTTTATGATGCAAAGGTAAAGGAACAGAATGTAATTTTTAAATCTTTATATAGGAAAGTAAAATGTTAAAAATAAAGCATATCAGAAAACTCTTGGCGACAAGCGCCTTAGTTATTTTTGCACCACTTGCAAATGCTACTATCATACATACAAGTGCATCAGCGGCTCCTCCTGGTTTCTCAACATATCTGGCTGCGGGAGATACTTCCGACGTTGGTGGCTGGCCAACACCTTATGATATTTCAACTACCACTACTCCTCAGTTTAGTTTTCGCCAACATGATGATATTCGTGTAGGTACACGACTTGATCAAAATGCTCTTGATAAGACAACAGACGATTATGAAGTTAACAAACCTTATGAAAGTACATGGGCATCTTGGGGAGATGATTACTGGCAAGCTGACCAATTACTGATGCGGACTGAGTTTTACCATTTAGATACGAATAACGACTGGCAGTGGGTTACAGCTTGGAATTCTGAAGTTGATTGGTCAAGCATTGAAGATTGGCAAACAGATCCAACAACAGATTCTGTGACTCTATGGACGGGGTCTATGTCGCCATATTTAACTGATAATAAGTGGCAAACAGGTACATGGAGCAGCGTCTCATTTTTTGAAGGTGATTGGGATAACAGGCAGGCAACAAGCTTTACTGTAGTACCAGAGCCAACAAGCTTACTTATATTATCATTGGCTTTATTTTTATTGATGGCACAGCGTAGAAAATATAACTAAAGCTACTTAGCTTGAGTTAATTTAATGATAATACAAGCCTTACATGTAGGGCTTGTATTACTTTTTTAGGCAAATAACACGCACATCACGAGCAAATTTCTTTGCGCCCCCAATAATAGTTACCACCACTAGCTCCGATAGCAACAAACGCAGGCTGTTGAATCACTCTTTAACTTATGGTTACTTTATTGCTGATTTGTTCACCATGTTTACAGATATATCAGGTTTGAACAATATTTTTAGCTAAGTTTATGACGCTAATATTAGATTTCAACATAGTATGCTCTGCTAAGTCGTTACAGTAACTCTAGGTTAGTTGCTAGAGCCTATAGGTCATCTAACGGCAGTAAATAAACATTAAAGCCTAGGTTATTTATGTAAATAAGTCGCGTGTGTTTTTTGTGCTAGAAAGGTTCATTTATTACCACTTAGATATTATTAATGTTGCTCTATAAACCCTCGCCTGCATCGCTTAGCTAACTCATTTTATGTATGCTTATGAATTAAATTAATAATTTGCCTTGGTGAGTAGATAAGATGCAACAGATTAAAGATCAGCAACTAATTAAACGTGCTTCCTATATTAATGGGACTTGGCTTGAATTTAATACAACGGATTGTTTTGAAGTCATTAATCCAGCGACAGAGCAAGCCATCGGTATTGTCAGTAATTGTTCGCTAGAAAATGCAGAACTTGCCATTAACTGTGCTCACAAAGCGTTTAAAACCTGGTCAAAGCTACCCGCTAATGAGCGAGCTGGGTTACTGCGTAAATGGTTTGAATTAATTCATTTTCATCAAGATGATTTAGCGCGTTTATTAACCCTAGAGCAGGGCAAACCACTTGCAGAAGCCCGTGCTGAAATAACCTATGGTGCCAGTTATATCGAGTGGTTTGCCGAAGAAGCTAAACGTATTTACGGCGATACCATTGCAGGCCCTAGCCACGATAAACGTTTATTAGTGTTAAAACAGCCCGTTGGTGTTGTTGCTGCTATCACCCCATGGAACTTCCCAAATGCAATGATCACCCGTAAAGCAGCGGCTGCATTAGCTGCGGGTTGCACGTTTATAGTGCGCCCAGCGACACAAACACCACTCTCGGCATTAGCTTTGGCTGAACTGGCCGATAGAGCGGGTATTCCCAAAGGTGTGTTTAATGTCCTAGTTGGCCAAGATGCGCAAGGGATTGGTGAGCGATTAACTACTCACCCTACGATTGCAAAATTTAGCTTTACAGGTTCAACAGCGGTTGGAAAGCAACTAGTTAAGCAATGTGCGGACAGTGTTAAAAAGGTCTCTATGGAGTTGGGGGGCAATGCTCCATTTATTGTCTTTGACGATGCTGATATTGATGCCGCAGTCTCTGGAGCGATCGCTTCAAAATACCGCAATGCAGGACAAACCTGCGTATGTACTAATCGTATTTTTGTACAGCAAAGCCAATTACAAACCTTTAATGAAAAGTATATTCGCGCGGTGAGCCAGTTAACTTTAGGTAATGGATTAAATGAAAGCACTACAATTGGCCCTATGATCAGCCAACAAGCTGTCGATAATAGTGAAAAGTTAATAAAACAAGCATTGCAGCAAGGCGCAAGACTTGCGCTCGGTGGTGAGGCTACTGAGCAAGCGGGTTATTACCTGCAAGCTACAGTATTAACCCATGTGACAAATAATATGCAAATAGCGCAACAGGAGCTATTTGCACCGATCTCTACCATTATCCCTTTTACGACTGAGGATGAAGTGATCGCCATGGCTAATGATACCGAGTATGGGTTAGCCGCCTATTTTTATGCGCGTGATATTGGGCGAGTTTGGCGTGTTTCAGAACAACTGCAGTTTGGTATGGTAGGCATTAATGAAGGTATTATCTCAAATGTAGCGGCGCCATTTGGTGGCATCAAACAATCGGGTTTTGGCCGAGAGGGGTCAAAATATGGGTTAGATGATTATTTACAGTTGAAGTACCTATGTATGAGTGGGATTGATTAATAGTGCTTCGAACTCTGCTTATGCCTGTTGTTTTACATGCTCTGGCACAAGCAGTTTTAAAAGGAAATTTATTGTAACTGTCGATACGCCTTCATAGAGCAAAGCGGTTGTCCATCTTGGCTGAGTACCATGACATCATTCGGTAAGTTTAAGGCCTGTTGTTCGTCTACTTCAAGTACCGTATAACCCGTGGATGTTTTTTTACCGCTGGCCTTTTTACAACTACTGTTATCAGGTTGCTCTGGCTTCAACTCTGAATTTGCACTTAGTATATTTACTAATTCAACATGTTCACTGTTATTAACGCGTACTTTCATTGTGCACCTCATTCTCTTTACAATAAATTAACAAAACCATAACTATCGAGGCCAAATTAACACTTAATCTGCACATATAAATAATCCATGCTCACAAAACAAACATAAACAGTTATATTTTAAACAAAACTATGGCGTTGAGTGGAAAGTGGATTGAATTGCCTGAAAAACAAACGATTTCACTTATCTATCATGGCAATGATGATTAATGCGATGTTTCTCTGTTAGATAGTTTAGCTTAAGCGCTTTTGGGCAAGGAAGGCACCACCCATTGCAGGTGGTCTCATTGTGCTGTTTTGTATTATTTTTCTTGATAGGTAAGCGAGGCCTAAGCTGTAGTTGCCTGTCGCTCTGCTCGCTATTTTGGTAACTGATTGCTAAGGCAACATCAGCGCTTAACTTTTCTGAAAATTATGGGGTAATTAGTTCGCGGTAACCACCTAGGGCATTAATTGAGCTGAAAGTTATCTATAATCGCCTTTTTTATTTGCTCTGCACTTTTTCCTGAGCGCGCTAATACCGCACAACCATGAATAAGTGAAAGAATAAATATCGTTTTAGCTAAACAATCTACGTTTTTATCTAACTTTCCTAAGCTTACCTGTTGCTCGAAAAAGGCTAACAAACGCGTCTCATGCAGGGTTTGAATATTTTTAATCGCCTTGATGGTTTCTTTGGGCATATCCAGACTTGCCGTTTCCGCTGCACACAAAGAGATAAAGCAACCACTGGGTAAATGCTGGTCACATTGCATCTCAATAATCGAGCAGATGTAATCTATTAATCGCTGCTCTATGGAGAGCTCACTGTTTTCTAGCTTGGCAAAGTGAGGGGCTGCATATTGGCTTACATAATGCTCAGTCGCGCTAATAAATAGCGTTGCTTTGTTACCAAAGGCTGCATATAAACTAGGTTTGTTGATGCCCATCCCCTGCGTTAAATCAGACAGCGAAGTACCCACAAAACCTTTCTGCCAAAAAATAAGTGTCGCTGTATGTAAGGCTTCTGTTTTATCAAAGCCACGTTTTCGACCTAGCGTCGCCATTTTATTCCCCAAATTATTTTTCTTTCTGTGCTTGACTTAATTGTACCGATCGGTAAATATAATATCAACTGTACCGACTGGTACATAACTGGCGTTTAAATAAGGATGATGAAAATGAGTTTTGATATTCAAGGGAAAATTGCTTTAGTAACAGGTGCTAACCGTGGTATTGGTCAGTCAATTGTTAAAACATTCATTGAGCAGGGAGCAGAAAAAGTTTATCTGGCAGTGCGAGATTTGAGCTCAGTAACTGAGTTAGTTGAGCAATATAAAGATAAAGTTGTGCCGGTTTACGTAGATTTAAGTAAAGCCGCGTCTATTAAAGCCTTAGCAAAGCATGCAACAGATGTTCAGTTAGTGGTGAATAATGCGGGTGTATTAAAAACGGCTTCCCCGTTGGCTGATGATGTTGAACAAGCTTTGCAGTTTGAATTGGAAGTTAATACCTTTGGTTTATTACGTATGGCCAAGGCCTTTAGCCCTGCGTTAGCGCAAAATGGTGAGAGTGCTTTTGTACAGCTTAATTCTGTGGCATCGATGAAAAACTTTGAAGCCTTTACCACTTATTCAGCATCAAAAGCGGCTGCATATTCAATTACGCAAGGTTTAAAAGATAGCTTTGCACCGTTAGGTATTCAGGTATTAAGTGTGCACCCTGGGCCAATTGATACTAACATGGCTGCCACTGCGGGGATGTCGGAAATGGCAGAGTCAACGTCGGTTGTATCGCAAGGCATTGTTGATGCGTTAAAAGCGGGGGATTTTCACCTCTTCCCTGATACGATGGCAAAAAACTTTTCTGCTGCATACCAAAGTTATGCTGAGTCGATTATTGAAGCGCAACTGGCTTAATATTTAAGTTAATGGGGAGGTTATAAACCTCCCCATTTTATTACAACGCATTACCATTAATATCGGTCGCGATTAACAGATTATCATCGGGGTTATCTTCATTACCCTCTGCAATCCATGGGGATAAGCATTCACGGCTTGTCACACATGGGTCGGTTAAGCTATTTAAAAAGGCCACTAACTCACTTACATTGTTATTATTGAGTCTAACTGGCGCTAGCTGTGAGGTACGATCCTGTTGTTCCCTGCGTAATTTGTCTAATGCTAGTTGCGTATTTTGCTGTGCATTAATATACAAACCTTGGCAGTCTGCCACATCTTGAAGCTGTCTTAATTCACACCAGTCTGCATTTTCAGTGTAATTAGTTGCTTCTCTTCTAGGATTATCGTAATGACGTACCACCTGTTCAAGTGAGCCGTAACTGCCGGCATGGCCATAAGGCGCTGTGACTGCGATATTTAATAAACTAGGAGTGCGAAAACGGTATCTGTCTTCTTCATCAGCGGTTACATTTTCACGGCCAAAATCATCATCAAAATTTTCACCATTGCCTTTGCCAGTGCCTATTTGTGGAAAACCAACTGTATGGTGTAAACCATCACTTAATATTGGTCCACTATGGCAAGCTCCACAACCTGCACCATCTTCCTGAGGGCCTTTAAAAAAAAGAAGTGCACCCCGTTTTTGTTGTTCGCTTAGGGCACCTATATCTCCTTCTAGATAATTTCGCCACGGAGAATTAACAAAAATCATAGAGCGTTCATATTCACCAATAGCAAAACTGATATTTTCAAAGGTGATTAGCGTTTCTGAATCGGCATCACTATCAAACGCAGCTTGAAACTCTGCTAGCCATAAATTAAGGCTGAGCTCTGCACTGCCTTCTTGGTAATCACCTATACGGGCTGCTAAGTGATGGAGAATTTGCTGATTACTACTTCCATCTTCAAAAGTACTGGTTTTCATTTCATCATTTGATGTGACGGGAAATTTTGCCTGTGAGGCCACTAAATTAACACCTGCGTTTTCATCAACGACATCAAACCCACTGTTGGGTGTGCTAATACCCGATGCAGCCCCATTTTGTAAAGGTTCTTTATTAATACTTTCTACACGCGAATCCCAAAATAGCCCACTATCCCATAAACCCACATTAAAAATCGTTGGGCTATTACGTGGTACAACGGGGAGACCAGAAGCGTTAACACGACCAATTCCTAATACTTCATGGTTAATTGCCTCGACACCAATTGGCATACTTAATTGGTCTGCGCCTCCTAAACTTGGATGATGGCAGCTTGCACAGGCAGTATCCATTGCACCACCGAGGCTTTTGCTGAAGAATAACTTTTTACCAAGTTGTGCAATGGGATCGGTGATTTCTGGCAGTTGACGATTATTGGTTGGCGAGCGTGCCAGTGAAAATTGTGTGATGATTGCTGCTAACTCAATATCTACTGGGGTAGTTGTTACTGTTTCTGTGTTTATTTCTTGTGCATTTGTATCCGCCACGTCAGTTATCACTTCAATTGCATCTTGCTCATTCGCAGAGCTATCTTCATTAACAGAATCAATTACATCGGTAATTGTTTCACTAATGCTATCTGCGCCACCACAGCCACTGAGTACCACAATAGTGAGTGTGAACAGTGCTATTTTTTTAGTGACTCCATTGCCCATCGTTAAATTTATCATCGCTCCATACCCCTTTATTAGTTGGTATTTGCGAGCTTAGTAGTCAAATAAGCAAATAATGTGCAACAAATAAGGAATTAATAGGGAAACGTCTGCTTTGTTCGGACAATAAACTGAAAAAAAGCTATAACTAAAGGAAATATTAGGCGAAGTTATTTACCGATGAAAATTTTTACAAAGTTTATGCTGGTATTGTTTGTCACTAGTTTGTTGCTACTTTCTGCTATTTTTGCGCTACTACAGTGGAGTTTTGACCGTGGTATGCTCAATTATGTTAATCAAAAAGAGCTTGATAGCTTACAGTTATTATCCAATAACCTCTCTCTTTATTATCAGGAACATGGCGATTGGTTAAGGTTAACAAAACCAACACAAAGAGAGCATCGCATCAAGCCGCCCCTTGAAAAGCGTAACCCTGCTGGACACCGAAAACCCAAAAGGGACAAGCATCAAAGAGATAATAGCGATTGGCCATTGATCCTGTTTTTATCACAATCTGGTATCGCTTTTCCAAATCAAGTGAGTGATTTTTTACAGCAATCTAAAGGGAGTGAACACTTTCGTAGAAAACCACCTAAGCGAAGAGGGGAGTTTGATCACCCTCCAGCAAGAAGAGAGGCTGGGTCTCGCCTGCCACCTCCACGTGAGCATCGTGATAGAGAGATGCACCCAAGCCTGTTAGACCAGCATAAAAACGTGTTGATTGGTCGTTATAACAGTGACTTTATTGTGAAAGAGATCATCTTGCATGGACAGGTGATAGGTTACTTAGCACTACCTGCGAAAAAACATTTATCGCAGGCCTTTGATATTGCGTTTCTAGAGAAAAGTCAGCAGATTTTTTTAGTGAGCTTTCTGCTGTTATTGCTGTTAATTACATTAGTTGCAATACCATTTTCTGGACATTTTTTAAGGCCAATTAAATTACTGGATAGAGCGATGTCGCGATTAAATCGTGGTGACTTTGATATCAAGCTGGATGTAAAAGGAAAGGATGAACTCGCTTCATTATCACTAAGCTTTAACGATTTAGCGTTAACACTTAAACAAAATGAACAGTCGCGTAACAGGTGGCTGGCGGATATTTCCCATGAGTTACGTACACCATTAGCAATAATAAAAGGTGAGATAGAAGCGATTCAAGATGGTATCAGACCGATGGATATCAATAGTTTACACTCCTTAAGTGAAGAGACTGAACATCTACAAAAGTTAATCGATGATTTAGCGGAGCTCTCTAATGCTGAGATCGGTGCGATTCGTTACCAAAAGCAGAAAGTAAATATTGTTGAATTGATTGAGCATAATGTCAGTCGCCATTTCAGTAACGCTGAAGAGAAGCAACTTAAACTACAGTTCAACTCTGTACATACAAGCTTGTATATGTGGGCAGATCCTACAAGAATAAATCAACTTATTGATAATATTATTAATAACAGCATTAAATATACCGATGCACCGGGAGAGATTGCCATCAGCTTATCTAAGCAGGCGGGGCAACTAGTGCTAAATATTGATGACAGCACACCCACGGTAGAGGACTCGCAACTTAATAAGTTATTTGATCACTTATACCGTGTTGAGAGTTCTAGAAATAGACAAACAGGTGGCTCGGGTATTGGTTTGTCGCTGTGTAAAAAAATTATAGAGGCACATCAGGGAACTGTCAGTGCACAGCAGTCTACACTTGGAGGTGTGTGTATTAGTTGTAGATTACCTTTAATTAAGTAGGAAGAGTATGGCGAACATATTAATTGTTGAAGATGAGAAAAAGCTAGCGCTGTTATTACGGGATTACCTGCACAACGATGCGTTTACCACTCATATCATCGATCGAGGCGACCTGGTGATTAATGCTCTGAAAACACAATATTTCGATTTAGTGTTGCTTGATTTAATGTTGCCCGGTTTAGATGGATTAACGCTATGCAAACAGATAAGAGAGCTTTCAGATATCCCAATTATTATGCAAACAGCACGGGTTGAAGAGATAGATAGGTTATTAGGACTAGAGTTAGGCGCCGATGATTATATGTGTAAACCCTATAGTCCTAGAGAGGTTGTTGCGAGGGTAAAAGCGGTATTAAGGAGGGCAAATAAGGTAAACGAGCTGAGTGAACAATTATGTTTAGATGAGAGCCGTTTATTAGCGAGTTATCAACAACTGCAAGTATCACTCACCTGCGTTGAATTCCAGTTGTTAAAACCCTTGGTTAATAAACCACAACAAATTTTTAGCCGTCAGCAATTAATGGATAATATGTATGACGATCATCGTATTGTTAATACTCGTACAATCGACAGTCACATTAAAAAACTCAGAAAGAAGTTACTGACTATTAGCCCTGAGCATGATCTTATTCAATCCGTTTATGGCGCAGGTTATCGTTTGCTCTTGAGTTAACCCCTAAGCACTGCAATAACATGCTGTGCTAACGCTAATTATAACTCTAAATTAGAAAGAGAAGCTTGCACCTGCTGCATACTATTTTGTATGAACTCACTCGATTTATCCATTAAATTAACTTGCTTAGCTAACTCGTGAAACTTTTATCGATTCTCTTTGGAGTATTCATTTATTTGTTGGATCTGTTCTGATAGCACCATTAAATCTGTCTGAGTTATATCTAAATTTCCTAGTAAGTTTTTAGTGTTTAATTGGTGTAGGTTAGATGTCGATGATTTTTACGTCTTATCTCATCTACTTTTTACTGCAAAGAGTTTGCAAAGTAGGGGGCCTAGCCCTTGAGTAAATGACCGGCGAGTAAAATAATTTTTAGAAACCGTATGGAAGCATGCTTCTGTCTCTTTAAAGTTGGCTTCAAAGGTGCCCATCAAATCATTAAATGCCCAAGCTGTTTACTAATCCCCTGCTAAGTTTTAGCTTCACTTAAATGCTCATAAATTTTGCCTTTAGTAGCTTCCTTTAAAGGTGCTGTTATTGTGTTGATATAACTAAGTGTTCTTCGTGTAAGCAAAAAAAGTGAAAGGATTGCGATAGCGAATAATATGGAAAAGTAGGTTAAATATTCAAGGTCGGTAGTTTTCTTTTCATGTTTACTCCTTAAACATGCTGTAAATATAACTGGCGGATAAATAGGTTATAGTCAATTTTTCTTTCAGCTAGGTAGTTAATAAATGCATCGTAGGGGGCTTGGGTTGCTTGCTTCTCATTTAGGCCCTTTTCGGTTGCTAAAAGTTGTGAATATAGGTCGTTAAAGGTTTCTTTGAATGCCTTAGGCATAACACGACGTACTGAGTAATAACCATTAATTTTACCTAGCACATCTTTGTTGGGGGATACCCCGTAGTGGGCGTTATTTGCAGTGCTATTAACAACAAAAGCAAAAAACTCATCCTCCATAACCAAAATTCGACTTTATATTCATTAGCAGTGTTTACCGTGAAGCTGCTTATTCTTGATAATCACTCCAGCTATTAGCAACGGGAGTTATTGAGCTTAGGATGCTGCTTGCACTTACAATAATTAATACAATGATCAGCGCTATCATGGCAAAATCTTATTTTTGATGGACATATTCATACGCAATTTACTCACTTTTTAAACCTGATAAGCAGGCTGAAGAATTAGATTTATTACTTTTTTAATAATCGTCGTATAAGTTTTCATATATGCAAACGCTAAAAATACTCATGAACTAAATATCACTCTTTTATGTTGTTGTTGGTGGTGGCGTTGATTTAAATTAATTTTGTCATAAGGATTTGTAATCTTGCGCATGTTTAACTCGAGGAGTATTTTTTAAATTACGATTTTCTATTGCTGAGTAATCGAACACTTTTTTAAATTGGTGCTGTAAATCACTGTTAAAAGTAGAGTTTTGAATATTTTAGCTTGTTAACATTGAACGATAAAATACACTTAGCTTACAAAAATAATAATTTGAGAACAGTGTAATAATGTTACATAAAGATGAGATAAAAATTCTTCGTATTGCCCAACTAGCCCCCGTTTTAGTCATTATATTTTCCCTTTTTTCTATTTATATTGTTTATGAAAACAATGCAAGTCAGTTTAGTCAGGAAGTTAAACTCCTCAAAAAAGAAGCAACCCAAGAGATGGAATCATTGATTCAGTCTGAAGTCGAGCGCGTATATGATTTTATAGTCGCAGAAAAACAACTCACTTCTGAAAAAATTGCAGCTAACCTGAAAGAACGTGTGCAGGAAGCACATGCTATTGCTTTGTCTCTTTATAAGAACAATCAGCATTTAAATAACGATGAGCTTAAGAAGTTAATCACAGACACATTGAGGGAGATTCGCTTCAATAAAGGGCGCGGTTACTTTTTTATCTATGAAAAGAATGGTGTTTCGGTCATGCACCCCATTTTGCCACAGTTAGAAAGTCGAAATTTATGGGACTTCCAAGATGTAAAGGGGCGCTTTGTTATTCGGGAGTTGAGTGAAGTTTCTGACAATGAACAGGGAGGGGTATTAACCTGGTGGTGGAATAAACCCTCAGACAAGCAAGCTGAATATGAAAAAATTGGCTATAGCAAGTCCTTTGCTCCCTTTAATTGGTTTATTGGTACTGGTGATTATATTGTTGATTACGAAGAGGAGCTTAAAAGGGATTTGTTAGCCATTGTTAATAAAGTACGCTTTGGAAAAGAGGGCTATATTTTTGTTATTGATAAAACAGGAACCTATTTAAGCAATGCAAAAGAGAGCTATATTGGGCAAAGTAGAAACGGTTATCAGGACAGAAACGATTTTTCGATCACTAAAGAGGTACTCGAAGTTGCAAAAGTAGGAGAGGGATTCCTCTCCTATATGGGAGGGGTTCAACCAACGACAGGAAAAGCTTCAGCTAAGCGCTCATTTGTAAAAGGTTTTGCTGATTGGCAGTGGGCAATAGGCTCTGGCACCTATTTACAAGATATTGATGAGTTGCTGGCACGTAAGAAAGCGCAGTTAAATGAGCGAAACAGTAAAGAACTGATACAAAGCATCACGGTGAGTAGCATTGTCTTTGTTCTGTTATTTATTGTTAGCCTATTTTTCTCAACTTCAATCAAAAGGCGATTTCAGATATACCAAGAAAAGGTGAAGCAAAAAAATCTTGATTTACATGATCTTAACGTAAATTTAGAACGGCTTGTACTAACGCGTACAGTGGCTTTAGAGGAGTTAAATAAGGAACTAGAAGTTACACTAGATGACTTAAAGTCAACGCAGAGTAAATTACTTGAATCAGAAAAAATGGCTTCTATGGTTGGCCTAGTATCTGGTATTGCACATGAGCTTAATACGCCTTTGGGCATCATGGTGACCGCAATCAGTCAGGTTGAGAATGAGATTGAATCTTTTTTTGAAAAGCTAAAGAAGCAACAAATAACCCGCAAAGATCTCCTGCATGTTGAGGAAACCTGGTCGCTAGGTTATAAGTTATTGGATACTAATTTACAACGTTCGGTGCAATTAGTTCATAATTTTAAGTCACTATCTACTCAGCAATATATTGATAATGTTGATGTGTTCTTTCTTAAAATGCTACTTTCCTCCCTCAGGAGTATTTTTGAACGTCGTTTTAAAAGCTTAGGAATAGATTTTATTGTTGAGATTGAAGAGGGACATACTTTAACAAGCTATCAAGGTGTTCTCGTAGATGTATTAACACAGCTGATAATAAACTCATTAACCCATGCATTTGAAAATATTGGCAACCCTAGAATTACAATCAGTGTGTCAGAAAGTAATGGTATTGTTGAGATAAACTATTGTGATAATGGCGTAGGTAGTGAAAATATAGATAAAATATTTGAACCCTTTTATACTACAAAAAGAGGCTCAGACTGTACAGGGCTTGGTTTGGCGATCATATATAACCAAGTCGTACATAAGTTAAATGGAACGATAGAGTGTTCATTACTACAAGTGCAGGGTTTGGCCTTTAATATAAAAATTCCAAAAGTTATTCATCCGAATTAGATCTTTTCGATAGTTAAACAATTAGCTATTTTTATATTTTTAGTGGGAGAAATCATGAGGACAATATTTTAAAGCTATATTAGTGAAGTTATTAACTGCAAGTTAACGCCAAAGAGAAGTTTGGCGTTAACTATGCTTGAATTTCATAGGTGCCTGAGTATAGAACGAGTAAATTGGCCAAAGGTGCCTAGCTTACCGTTTACTTCTTGGCAGTGATCATCAAAGGCGTATAGTGCGCATCCAAAAAGTAATCCCATTGAAAGCACAGAGCTAACATTGGCTTCAAGTATTTGGAATTGATCATTTAATACCACGGAAAGGGTTAATGATATTATCGTAACAAGCAACATAATAAAAAATAACATATAACTTAGTTTCATAATTTTACCTATCATTTGTTTTTATTGTTTAGAGTTTATTAGTTGCTAAATGATTTATGTCAAAAACAACTCATTAAAATGTAGGGTGTGGTGTGATAGGTGTCAATGTTTAGTAAGATTGTTTCTTTGGTTTTTAGCTTGTTTGGCGTGAAGTTAATGATTTTCAAAGGGAACTTTATTAATTATTTTTTTATTATGACTCGGTTTCTTCCTGAGTTTTTTGCTTTATACAGTGCTGTGTCCGCACGCTGAAAAATAGTTTTTTTATTATCATCTGAATAGGACTCGGTAATACCAAAGCTACACGTTATATGGAGGCTCATTGGAAACTCAAAGCACTCGATAACCTCCCTTATTTTTTCGGCAACTATCTCAGCCTGTAGTAAATTTGTTTCTGGGCAGATGATTAAAAACTCTTCCCCTCCCCAGCGACCAAGTAGATCTAGTTGACGGATGTTTTGTTTTAATATAGATGATATATTTATCAACACGTTATCACCTGTGTTGTGGCCGTAATTGTCATTTACTTGCTTGAAGTTATCAATATCAATGAGTATCAGTGAGAAGTGGCTGTTATATCGTTGACTGCGTTCAAATTCACTATTGAAGCTGTTATTAATAAATAGTCGGTTGGGGATCTGCGTTAATGTATCGGTAATAGTTAGTTTTTCTAACCTTTTTTTATCACTAATGTCTTGTAATATTGCCGTATATCCACGCAGAGATCCATTCCGGTAATAGGTGGGCGTTATTTTGCTGCTTGCCCAGTAACTGCTACCATCTTTATTTAAGTTAAGCATCTCGCCTTGCCACACTTTGCCTTGCGTAATTGTTACCCATAATGACTTATATAAACTAGCCTCTGTTTTAGGGTGACGGAATATATTATGGTTTTGGCCAATTAACTCCTCTTTTCTATAACCTGTTAATTTGCATAATGCACTACTGACTTCTGTGATGTTACCCTGTGCGTCGGAGGAGCCAGTTAATACATGGTTGTCTATCACTGCTAGGTGACGTTTAATGCGACGGTTGTATTTTGATATAGCAAGATAACGGTATAAAAATAGAAGCGAAACAATGATCAGTATAAATGCCATTTTCCAGAAAAGTTTATAGTCAAAACCTTTGTCGTAGTTTATTGCAATATAACGGTTAAGTATCTCTTGGTGAGTCCCCTTGGGAAGTTGCTTAATGAGTTTATTTATAATTGTTAATAGCAGGGGTTCATCACTTCTCGTTGCTATGCTCATATGCCATTGTTCACCAAATTTTCCCGATATTTTTAATTCACCAACAAATTCAGTCTGAAACATATAACCCACGGTAGCAAGTGCATCTATGTAACCAAATAACTCTCCATTCACAACCTGTTGTAGCCCCTGTTCTGCGCTAGTGACGTTTACAACCGTAATATTAGGGTATTGTTCTCTAATGATTTCATTAAAGGCATATCCTTCGATAATGCCTATTTTCTTATTGTTAAGTATGGTGAGTTCATCAATAAAAGTAATATGTGGTTTTGTGGCAAGTACGACAGGTGTTTTTAATAAAATATCACTAAAATTAAGATATTTAAGTCGGTCTTTAGTTGGCATTGCAAGTGATATAAGATCACATTGCCTACTCTTGGCGGACTCAAGAGTTTGTGGCCAGCTTTCTGTTTTTTTCAGGATAAAAGGTATATTTATATGTTTCTGTAGTAGCTTCAGATAGTCGGCACTCATGCCTATATGCTTTCCATTTTCAATTTTTTCAAGTGGCATCCAGTCAGGGTCAATACAGTATATTATCTGCTTTTTATCTGCCAAATATGCTAATTCCTGTTTTGAGAATATAACGTCAACAGCTTTATCTTTAGTGACTGATGAGGAGAACCACTTTTTTTTCAGTTGTAGTAGTTTTTCTTCACCAATTTCCTGTAATGATCTATTAATAATAGAGATAGCTTCTGGAAAGTCATTTCGTATAACAAAGACTAAATTTAATGGCTCATCATGTAAAAAAATAACTGGTTTTAAGAATGGATTTCCAGTTCTATTTAGTTGATAAAACATTGCTGCATTACCTAACATAAAGTCTACTTTACCTGTTGTAACCCCTTCGATGAGTGCATTGGTACTTTCAAACTCTATTATTTTTACCCCCTCAATCGATTCAGCTGTTTTTCTTGCGACTATATTTGCATGATATACCCCAAATGTTTTCCCTCTTAAGTCTTTTAAGCTATTTACTGAGTAGCTAAGATCTTTACGAGAAAATAATATTTTTTCTAAAGAGAGGTAAGGGGAGGAGAAGAGAGAGTGTTCAGCTCGTTTGCGGTTGGCTACCGCAGTGCTTAATCCATCAATAGAACGTTTTTCTTGTAATTCGGTAACGGTTTTCCAATCAGCGAGTGTTAAAACAAAGTTAGCGCCACTGACTTGATTGATCAGTTTCAATACGTCTGCATCATAACCACTAATTTCCCCTTGTTCACTTTTAATTACGTAGGGCGCCCAAGAGCTATCACTGCCGAGTGTGATTGTTGAGTGTTTATCTAAAAAAGCGCTCTCTTTTTGTGTCAGCTCCAGTGCACTAATGGTGTGCAAAGTCCCTGTGAAATAAAACAGTAATAAATAAAATAACAGTTTCAATAAGGAAATATTCATAGATATATCTGTTATTCAATAGAGTAAGGGTACTCATTATTATAATAGAGTATTTTGATTTTATTAGTGCTGTTTTGCTAAGGGGGAGTTGTATAAGCGGGGCTATGTTTTTGTTTTTTGGAACTAAGTAGATAGGATTAAAAGCCTCTTAAAAATAAAGAGGCTTTATGAAATCATTTACCAATTGTGATGCTGGTAAAGTGCGTTGTAATAAAGGTGCTCGTAATGCTTGGCAGCATCTGACCAGTAGAAGTGAGACCTCATCGCCTGTGTTTTTAGACGTAACATCTCTTCTGGGTGCTCAATGTAAAGCAGCAAAACACGACGTAACAAGTTAAGTAACTGATTAGGGTTAGTATCATAAAAGACAAAACCATTAGCATGGTCAGGATCTTGATCGTAATCGAGTACGGTGTCCTTTAGGCCTCCTACAGCACGCACAATCGGCAATGTGCCATACGCTAAGCTATATAACTGATTCAAACCACAGGGTTCAAAGATAGATGGCATCATGAAGAAATCTGAGCCAGCTTCCACCATGTGTGACAGTTTATTACTGTAGATATCAATAAATTTAAACTTATCTGGGTGATGAGCCATGATCGCATTTAGCTGGCCTGTGATAGCAGGGTCGCCTGAGCCAACAATAACCAATTGCAGATTATGTTTTAATAAGCGGTCTAACATCGGAATGATTAAACCAAATCCTTTTTGATCGGTTAAACGACATACCATGCCAAAGACAGGGTGATCACTCACGGGTAGGCCAACCTCTTTTTGTAACGCTTCTTTACAGATAGCTTTACCGCTTAAGTCATCGGCGCTGAAGTTAGCTGGGATATATTGATCTGTTTCAGGGTTCCAATCATTGTAATCACAGCCGTTTAAAATACCTTCAAAATCATGGATACGTGATAGAAAGTGGTGTGACATGCCGTGTGAGCCTAGTGGTGTTAATAACTCACTGGCATAATTTGGACTCACTGTATTAATTTTATCACTGTAGGTCAGGCCCACTTTAAGATAGTTAATATAGTTATAATTTTCTAGAACACGCTCATCCATACAGCTACTTACTTCTGGAATCAGGTTAAGCTGTGACTTATCAAAAATACCTTGGTAACAAGCGTTATGCGTGGTTAATACCGTTTTAGTATGAGTGAATCGGTAATGATCGTGGTAACGCGTTTTTAATAGATAAGGAATCAAGCCTGTATGCCAATCATTACAATGAATAATATCTGGTGTGAAGTCATCAGCTTCACAAGCTTGTAGCGCAGCTAAACAGAAAAAAGCAAAACGCTCACCATTATCTTGATATGCGTGGTTATCTTCACCGTATAAACCGGCACGATCAAAATAGTGTGCGTTATCAATGGTTAAAACTGGAATGCCATCAAGTTCTAATTGTTGAACTTGAAATTGAACGTCTGGGCGCGCACAGTCGGTATTTAGTGTGAGATTAAAACGATGCTGTGCATGCTCGCGATGATTAATAGTGCGGTAAAAAGGGGTGATGATTTTAACTTCATGGCCTAAGTTACGCAGTTCAACGGGCAGTGCTTTAGCCACGTCTGCAAGGCCACCCGTTTTTGAGAACCCTTCCACTTCTGAAGAGACAAACAGGATTTTTAATTTACGATGATCCAAGAGTAAACTCCTTTTAAAAATAAAAAGCCACAGAAAACTGTGGCTTTTTTATTAACTAATAAGTTATCGATTAAAAGCCAATTCTAGCGCCTTTAGGGATAACAACAATGCCTTCATCGGAAACCGTAAAGCACTTTCTATCTTCTTCTAGATTAACACCAATTTGCACGTTGTCAGCGATCTGAACATCTTTATCAACAATCACTTTAGTTAAGATACAGTTACTACCAATTTTAGTATCGCCAAGTAAAACTGATTCATAAATATTACTGTTAGTACCTACAACACAGTTAAAGCCGAGTACTGACTTCTTAATCGTCGCACCAGATATATGGCAACCATCAGAAATAAGGGATTTACGAATGGTACAGATAAACTGATCACTATCGCGGAAGCTCGCTGGTGGCAATGCAGGGTAGTGAGTATGCAATGGCCATTTACGGTTATATAGTGAGCTTGGTGGATCTGATTTTATGAGATCCATATTACCTTCCCAGTACGACTCAATGGTACCCACATCACGCCAGTAAGCTTCGCCTGACTCACCGGCAATAGTATTTGTTGTGAAATCATAAACAAATACTTTACCGTCTGGGTACAGGTGAGGAATGATATCTTTACCAAAGTCGTGGCTTGATTTTTCATCTGCGGCATCACGAATTAACTCGGCTTGTAATGCTTTTGAATCAAATACATAGTTGCCCATTGAAGCAAGAACAAAGTCTGGTTCACCTGGAATAGTTTTGGCTTCTTCAACAGTTGGTTTTTCGGCAAAGCCGATCATGCGACCAGCATCATCTACTTCAATAATACCAAAATGATAAGCCTGCTCTTTAGGCAGACGAATAGCAGAAACAGTTAACACAGCTTTTTTCTTTTGGTGAAATGCTAGTTTTTGGCGGATATCCATTTTATAGATATGATCACTACCAAAAATACATACCAAATCAGCTTCGTCGGACTCGATAAACTGCAGGTTTTGGTAAATAGCATCGGCTGTGCCGCTATACCAATGTTTACCGGTACGCATTTGCGCAGGAATCGCATCGATAAAAGTATCGGTAATGCTGTTTAAGCCCCACGCTTTGCTTAAATGTTCGTTCAATGATTGTGATTTAAATTGAGTTAATACATAAATTCGTAATAACGAGGAATTTACGAAATTATTTAATACGCAGTCGATTAAACGATAGCTACCACCAAAAGGAACTGATGGTTTAGTACGAGATTGTGTTAAAGGATAAAGTCGAGAGCCTTCGCCACCCGCTAAAATCATAGATAGAACTTTTGCCATATTAAAACCTATATAAGTAGTGGGGCTTAGAAGCCAACTTTAGTGCCTTTAGCGATTACAACAACGCCGTTATCAGAAACGGTAAATTGTTTTCTGTCTTGCTCAAGGTTTTCACCGATTACAGTACCTGGTGCAATCTCTACGCCTTTGTCCAAGATAACTTTGTTAAGTCGTGCGCCTGCGCCTACTTTTGCATTGCCTAAGAAAACACTATCTTTTATCACAACACCCTTACAAAGGTGACTGCGGAAACCAAGAATAGAATTTTCAATTTTTGCGCCATTAATATAGGAGCCTGCACCAATCAGTGATTTTGAAACATCACTTACAGAGTCTCCGTGATCACGGAATGTTGCTGGTGGTAGTGGTGGATGATAGGTATGCAGTGGCCAATTCTTGTTATAAAGTGAGAATGGAGCATCATCACCTAATAGATCCATATGTGCATCCCAGTACGAGTCAATGGTACCTACATCACGCCAGTAAGCCGTTTCTGGTTCGCCCTCGATATAGTTATCACTTAGCTTATAAATGAACACATCGCCTTTAGGGTAAAGCTTACCGATAATATCTTTACCAAAGTCATGGCTTGAGCTTTCATCTTTTGCGTCTTCATACAGTTCTTTCAGTAATACATCAGACTTAAAGATATAGTTACCCATAGAAGCTAATACATGATCTGGGTCGCCAGGGATTGTTTTTGCATCCTCAACTGCAGGTTTCTCTGCAAAACCGATCATACGGCCCTCTTCATCAACTTCGATAATACCAAAGTGATAAGCTTGAGATTTTTGTACACGAATAGCCGCAACGGTTAATGAACCCGCTTTTTGCTTGTGATATTCAACCATCTGTTGAACATCCATTTTATAGATGTGATCACTACCAAAAATACATACATGCTCAGGATCACTTTTCTCAATGAAACGCGCATTTTGGTAGATTGCATCTGCAGTACCACTGTACCAATTTTTATTTACACGTTGTTGTGCTGGTACGGCTTCAATAAATCGGTTTGAGATCCCTGATAGTCTCCACGCTTTACGTAGGTGAATATTAAGAGATTGGGATTTAAATTGCGTTAATACATATATTTTCATTAAGTCTGCATTTACAAAATTATTTAATGCAAAATCAACAAGGCGGTAGTTACCACCAAAAGGTACTGCAGGTTTTGTTCTTGTAGAAGTTAATGGGTAAAGGCGTGAGCCTTCACCACCTGCAAGAATCATAGCAAGAATGCCAGACATAAATGTCTCCGGGTTAAAAGGGAATAGGTGTCATAAATGTGTAATAAATCGTGTTTGCAACTTAATCCATTTGAAGCCCAGAGACAGTATCAAAAAATATAAAAAAATAAAAGTAATGAACAGTAACTATTTGATTATTTATTGAGGCAAGTCAGGACTTTAAACTTGTTGTTTTGTTGAGAAGTTATGAGGTTGTTATAACTTTCCGATAACAACGGCTCATAACGTAGGAACTTATTTGCAACGATAGACAGGGTGCCATGCGCTTTTAGATAGCTAGGTGACTGATTGATAAATGTTTCTGCTGCAACGTAATTGGTTTGCTTCCCAGAGTGGAAAGGTGGGTTAGAAATTAAGGTATTATATTTTTTTTCTATATCAGAAAACACATTAGAAGCAAAAACATTAGCGTTAAGTTTATTCTTTATCAGCGAAAGTTTCGCGCTGGCTAATGCGTAAGCGTTTATATCAACCATATCTATCTCTAAATCAGGAAAAGATTTTTGAATAAAGCAACCTATTACACCCGCTCCACAACCAAAATCAAGTAATGAGCCAGTCAGTTTTTTAGGTAAATTTTCTAACAATAACTCACTGCCTTTATCAAGTTCACCGTGGCTAAATACGCCTGGTAATGAACAAATTTCTAATGTTGTATCTGCAACTTGAATTGAATAGCTTTTAATCCAGTCACTCTGTTTGAACGCAGCAACTTCACTGTTTAACTCACAGTAAAGTAGAGAGCAATGACGAGCTGAGTCAACTGTATTTATGTTTGTCGCGTAGGGCTTTAACAAGCTGCCGGCACTCTTAATGCCACATTTTTTTTCACCAACTAAAATAATAGCAGCCCCTTGCTCTAGGTGAGGGGTTAAGTTGGCAAGCAGGTATTGAACCTCTTTTTTTGCTTTAGGAATAAAGATAAGTAATAAATCAAAACGTGTATCACCTTGGTAATTATCGGTAAATACTGTTGTTGATTCAGACAATTGACTGTTAATTGCACTAAAGTGGCGGTAATCACTAAAACAAAAAGTGCTTGAGTTGGCCAGTGATTGTAGATGCACTGGGTAACCGTCATCCATATTCCCAGCAACCAGAATATTTTTCCCTTGGAAAAGCGTTTCGTTACGTTGTAGTAGCTGACTTGGGTTTGAATAAGTTGTATTTGTGACTGGCATGCACTGTTCCTATATTTAGACTTTTTCTAGTTCGTGATATTGTACACCTTCCATAAGGTTATGGAGTGAATTCAAGGTATTATTATTAAGGCGCTCAGGGATTGATGAAATTTACGGATAAATTTACCTTCATTACCACTACGGTGGTGCTTAGCTGTATTGCGCTTATTTTAGTTGGTGGGTTGTTTAGTTTGCGCTCACTCTCTTTAAAGTTCCACAATAACCGCATTGATGGCGTTATTCAGGTGATTGAAGCGCAGCTTGATAAACATGTTGAGAAAAAAGAATTTGATGTTTGGTTACCCGATCTATTAGATGCTTCCGGCGTGGTTCGTTTACAAATAAAACGTAATAATAATGTTTTGTTTCAAAACTATTATGAAAGCCGTGATTTTTTCCCTAATAAGTTGCTACTTCGCTACCAATATAAACTAGATAAATATCCTAATATCACACTTGTTTTACATACTCGCCAGCCTTACCAAGAGCTAAACTTTTCTGTTGCTCCTTTGCTAGGCGTTGGCTCTGCCATTTTATTCAGTTTGTTACTATTAGCTTTTTCTATTCGTTGGATAAAAAAACAGTTTAGGGGGGCTGAGCTATTAGATAAACGAGCTAAGTATATATTACAGGGCAACCCTACCGCGCGTATTGCCCAAAAAGGAGAGTGGCCTAAGCTCGCAAGCAAAGCGTTAGATATGCTTAATCAAAAATTAGATGACAGTAAAAAAGAACGTAGCTATTTTGACGCACATATTCGTGGACAAGCCTTTTTAGATGAGACAACAGGCATTGGTAACCGCTTGGCATTTGAGAACCAATTAGATGCAACAAGCGTTGATATTGCTATTCTATCAAGTGCTTTGTTACATATTAAATTTTCAGAATTAGAGTCGATTCAAGAAAACCATGGCAAAGCAAAGCGTCACGCGCTGTTATTACAGATAACGGAGTTATTGACTGACTTTGCTAGTCGATATGGAGATCCCTTTTATGGGCGTATCGCAAAATCTGAATTTGTATTAATTCTGCCACAAATGTCCTATGAAGAGACTGAGGTTACTGCTAAACAACTCACCAAATTACTATTGCAAATGCAGTTACCAGAAAATTGTTCAATTGATGAGTTTTTCCATATCGGTGTAGTTAACTTTTATTGCGGAGAAAAACCGCTGATTATTATGGATGACCTTAACCGAGCTACTTTAGTTGCTAAACATCAAAAGGCAAGTGGCTGGTTTTTAGCTGATCAGGAGGTTAAGCAGTCTAGTTTACTTAAGGGCACCGTTAGATGGCGCTCACTATTAGAGAATATTTTAGAGAAAGATAGCTTATTACTTTATCGCCAAAGACTCATGTTGCGCGATGGCATGACCGAACTTTATTCGGAACTGTGGCCTCGTATTATTGGTTATGATGGTGAGGTGATTGCCGCCGGTGTATTTTTACCAATGGCAGAAAAGTGTGGCTTGCAACAGCGCTTTGATCTATTAATGCTAGAAAAAATATTAGCGTTATTAGTCGTTCGAGGAGAAACAACTCCCCCTATTGCTATTAATTTAAGTAGCGCTATTTTAATGGATAAAATGCGCATGCAATGGTTTGTCTATGAGTTAATGCAGCTGTCACGTAGCTTAAGAAGTAATTTGGTGGTTGAAGTATCTGAGCATCTGTTAGTAGATAATTACTTTCCACTACGAGATGCATTAGTCGCATTACAAAAGTTAGGTTGTAAAATTGCGATTGATAACGTGGGCAAGTCAATTGTGAATACGGGGTATATTATTGATTTCTCAATCGACTATCTGAAGCTTCACCCTGGTTTGGTACGCGACATTCATCTGCGTAAAACTAATCAAACTGCCTTGCAAAGTTTAATGGCAAGTTGCTTAAATAGCCCGGCGAAAGTCATTGCGGTTGGTATTGAAAATAATGACGAATGGAAGTGTTTACTTAAGTTAGGTATCTATGCAGGGCAGGGCTCGCTATTTTCAACAGCACAACCGATGTCAATATAAATTATGGGGCATTTAAACTTGCCCCACTGCACTTGCTTGTTTAAAAAAAAAGCAAACCATCTTCTTTAATGCATGTATTTTCTGCATGCCAACATCACCGTTACCTCTTTGTGTTACATTGTATTTTTTCTGTTTGTGGCAGGATTTTTTGCTTTGCTTAATATATTTAAAAAATAAAAACAGTTTTTTCCACGTTATCCCTTATTATTCGCCTATTATTTGTAAGTTAAGTATCAATAAAATAAAGAGAAATTAGCGCTAATTATGCTTGAAAAATGGTTTAGTAAACAAATCGAAAAACAGATCAGCCTCTATTTGGGGGGGAAGCAAATTGCTATTTGCCATCAACTTGAAGGAAGCCCAACGCTACTTGCAAAAAAATCGCTGAACTCAGATGGGCAGTGGGGGGAAGTGTTTAGTGCATTAGTACAAGAGTTTAAATTGCAAGGTTGCCAAGTCTCTGTTGTGTTAGGCCGAGAGTTCTATCAAACCTTTGATATTGAAAAGCCGAAAGTTGAAGAAGCTGAGCTACTAGCAACGCTGCCCTTTAGCATTAAGGATTTGGTTTCTGAAAGTGTCTTTGATCTTGTTGTGGATTATTACGACATGCCTTTTCAGCAACGTAAAGGGGATCAAATAACCGCAATTTGTTTACCTAGAACACGTGTATTAATGATTCGAGATATGTTGTTTAAATCGGGATTAAAGCTCAAAGGGATCACCATTGAAGATCTCGCATTAACTGCGTTATTAGGTGTACACGAAGAAGCTAATATTTTGCTCTCTCAGCAAAATAATGAATTAGTATTAACAGTTGTTAAAGAAGGGCAACTCTACTTTACACATAGGTTACGTGGTTTCAACGAGTTGCTTGTTTTGCCATTAGAAGAGGTGGAAAATGCCTTGTTAGATGGGCTAAGTTTGGAGCTACAACGTGCGCTAGATTATGTGAGTTCACAATTGAGAATCAATGCGATAGGAACACTGTATATTGCAGTAGTTTGCCCTGATATCAAACTACTTTCAGAAAAGTTAGGTAGCTACTTGGCGCGTAATGTTTCGCCCTATGGAGAAAATGGGCAGTACGACTTTCTATCGCTTCTTGCTTATGGCGGATTAATGGAGGGCACAGAGTGATTAAAAAGCAGGTTAACCTTTACCAGTCTAGTTGCTATCCAAAACGTGAAAAAGCGACTTTTTCACAATTATTACTGCTTTTTGCTGTCTGTTTTAGTGCTTCGGTAGCCTCCTATTTTGTGGTAAATAATCAAACACAGTCGGTTAATGAAAGACTACTAAATCACAAAGTATCGATTGCAAATCAACAGTTAGTTTTATCTGATTTAGTTGTTGAATTACAAAAAAAACGAGCTCCGGATGAAAAGTTACGTTTGTTTAGTCAATTACAGAGTGAAGTCACTGCTAAACAACGTTTATTGGTAACCTTAGCGGGTATAGATATTAAAGAAACAGTCAGTTTTTCACAGTTAATGCGTGGCTTATCCTATGCCGATATGCCTGACTTAACGATAAACCAATTCTCAATGGTTTCTGGTACGCTTAATATTAGTGGTGACGCTAAACAGAGTGACTCCCTGCCATTGTGGTTATCGAATATTCAGCTAACTAAAGAGTTATCCAACGTGGCATTTGGTGCGTTGTCGATTACTGAGCAAAAAGGTTTTTTTACTTTCCAGTTAACTAATAGCGATATAAAAGGGAAAAATGGTGAGTAAATTTAGTTATAGTGAATTAGAAAAGTCATTCAACATGATGACTCTGCGCGAGCGTTTTATTATGTTTGCTGCGCTGATTATTTGTAGCGCTTCAATCACCTATTTTTGGATGTTGGACCCAGCTTTTTTGAAACAGGCTAAATTAGAGAAGCAGTTACAGAAAAGTTACCAATCGGAAAAAGCGCTTAACAATGAGATTGCTACGATTAAGCTACGATTACAGCAAGATCCGCTTGAAGAGATAATTAATAAGATTGCCTTTTCACAAGCAACATTAGAACAACTTGATAAGCAACTACAAGATAAGTTGGTTAAGTTTATCCATGCTCAGAAAATGCCAATTGCATTAACCAAAGTGCTGAGTAAAAGCCCTGGTGTGAAAATTAGTGGCCTGCAATCATTACCTGTGAAAACGTTTACAAATTCTAAACAAGTTGGAGAGATAGCTCTGCAAGATATCTTCTATCAGCATACATTAGAGATTCGATTAAAGGGAGATTATAATGCAATCTATCAATATTTATTGAACGTAGAAAGCTTACAAGAGAAATTTTATTGGTATTCATTAGATTACCAAGTAAGCAATTACCCACTTGCAGAGGTTGTTATTCAAATTTATACATTAAGCGATCAGCGGGATTTAGTCAGTGGTTAAATTTATATTATTAATGTTGGTTAGTTTAAACCTATTTGCCCAGAGTAAGCCTTTGGTTGACCCAACTCAGCCATTAAATTTTCAAGTTAAAAAGCAGCATAAAGTTTATCGAGCAAGCTTGCCAACGCTGCAAAGTATTGTGGTTAAAGCGGGTAAACCGCAAGCAATTTTAAACAACAAACTATATCAGCAGGGGCAGTGGGTGAAGGGTTATAAAATCACACTGATTGATGCGCAAAAAGTACTATTAAAATATAAAAAGAAAACTTACAAATTAACGTTATATTCATCAAATGAACGCTTTACTCATTAAGCGAGTGATGTTTTATGGAAAATAGAAACATGAAAAAAATTGTATCAATAAGCTGTTGCCTTTTATTATTAACAGCTTGCCAAATTACCAAAAAGAATGATGCTTCAGCTCAAAAAGAGGTGCTACAGACACCAGAAGATAAACAGGTGTCTGAACTTATCTTGCCTGAGGATATTGAAGCTGAATTATACGCTGATATTTCAGAGCCAGACTCTCACATCGCAGTGCAAGAGCGCCGTATAGATATCTCTGCACGTGATGTAAATGCGCGCCTATTTTTTGCTTCCATTATTAATGACTCAGATTACAGTGTTGCTATCCATCCCGATGTCAGTGGTGAGGTTACTCTTTCATTAAAGCAGGTAACATTAGCGGAAGCGATACGTGTTATTGAGGATATGTACGGTTATGAAGTTAAGCTAAAAGGGCGTGTTTACCATATTTACCCTGCAGGTATGCGGGTTGCTAGTTTTACCCTTGATTATCTGTTTATGAATCGTGGTGGTGGCTCGCGCACAACGGTACTCTCAGGTGGCCTAGCAGATAGTGCTGAAAACAGTGAAGGTGATAGCGAAGACAGTGATTCATCTTCAAGTACATCTGCATCCTTTGATGATCCTAACAGCATGAAGATGAAGGAGCTTGAAGGTAAGATGGACTCTGAAAGCATGCAAAGTGGTACTAAAATCACCACGGTGACCAGCACTAATTACTGGGCTTACCTAGAGTATAAAATTAATACTCTGCTTGAAAATAAAAAAGGGCGTGATGTTATTATTAGCCCTATGTCTGGTGTGATCACCGTGCGTGCTTATCCAAATGAGATCCGTGTTGTGCGTGACTTTTTAGAGAAAGAGACTGACCATTTAACCCGCCAAGTAATTCTTGAGATGCAACTGATTGAAGTAACCCTCAGTGATGAATACCAGCAAGGTGTAAGTTGGAGTAATATACCGCAAGTAATCGGTGAGACTGGCTCTGATGTATTGTTCAGCAGTACTCACAAGCTTGCCGATAGCTTGATAAAAAATACTATTGGTGGTGGTGGTTCCGTGGCCTTTTCAAATGGTGACTTTACCAGTGTTGTTTCACTGCTTGCAACACAGGGTGATGTAAACGTGCTATCAAAACCACGCATTACAGCGATGAATAACCAAAAAGCGATTATTAAAGTAGGTGGGGATGAATACTTTGTTACTGAGATTTCCAACACAACTGTAACGGGTACCGCAACCACCTCAAGCCCAAGTGTTGAATTAACACCTTTCTTTGCAGGTATCTCCGTTGATGTAACACCAAAAATTAATGATGATGAGTCGGTTTTGTTACATATCCACCCAAGCATCATTGATATTGAGGAACAGATTAAAACTATCAGCTTTGGTAGTGGTACAACAGGTGATCTAGTGATCCCAGTTGCTAAAAGTGATGTACGTGAAACAGATACGGTGGTAAAAGCAACATCGGGTGACGTGATTGTCATTGGCGGATTAATGAAAAGCTTAGAGAAAGACTTGGTTTCTAAAGTTCCTTTTCTTGGTGATGTTCCATGGTTAGGTGAGTTCTTTACCAATCGCCAAAAAGTAAATTATAAAACAGAGTTAGTTATTTTAGTTAAACCACAGGTTGTGAAGAAAAACACTTGGAAACAGGAGATACAAAAATCTTCTGATCTGATTGAAAAGTGGTACCCATCAAAATGATCTATTTAAAACACTTTGGCTTAGAAAAAGCACCTTTTTCACTTACCGCCGATCCACATTTTTATATCGACTTTACCCCTCATAAAGAGGCACTTGAAGTTATAACAACAGCACTTTCCTTTGGTGAAAGCATTCTAAAAATAACCGGCGAAGTTGGCACGGGTAAAACACTATTATGTAACAAACTTCAACAGGAATTAGCGCATCAATACCTTATCTGTAATATTGATAATGCTTATTTAAGTGCACATGAATTACGCTGTTTACTCGCCAATAAAATAGGTATTAATAGATCTGACTTTGATGAAGAATTTTTATTAACAGAAAAGATAAAAGAGCGCCTACTAACGTTGCTTGAGCAAGGGAAAGAGGTATTAGTATTGGTCGATGAAGCGCAGGCCCTGCCCGATGCAACCTTAGAAGCTTTGCGCCTATTTTCAAATCTTGAAACCGATACTAAAAAACTATTGCAGGTTGTTCTGTTTGGTCAGCCTGAGTTAGATGTACGTCTTGCAGATAATAAATTACGCCAATTACGCCAACGTATTACCTTTTCATACCAGCTTCGTGCACTCTCAGAGAAAGAGATTGAACATTATATTTCTGAGCGATTAAAGCAAGCGGGTTACCGTGGTGCGCGTTTGTTTAGTGCTGGTGTTTGTCGAAAAATCAGCCAAGCAAGTCGTGGTATTCCTCGTTTAATTAATGTATTGGCACATAAGGTATTAATATTAAGTTATGGGCAACAGCACTACAAAATCACCAATAAGTTAGTAAAAGAAGCAGTGGCAGATACCGAAGATGCTTACACGTTACAATCAATGTCTGGCTGGTGGTTATTATTAGTTTCATTTCTAGCGCTTAACGTAACGTTATTGTTATGGTGGAAAGGGCTACTATGAGTATTATTAATAAGATGCATCAAGGACTGCACGAGAGCCGGGACAATTCGCCCATGTTGGCGAGCATGCCTGAAAAAAAAAGTAAGCAAAAAACACTCATTTTTTGTTTGATTAGCTTGTTATTAGCTTCATCAATTGGTCTCTCCTACCTTATTTATAATAAAGATAATAGTATTGAAACTGTTGCTGAGATAACAACTCCTGCGGTATCTGCTGTTACTGGTTCACAGCCAGTCATAGAGATACAAGCTATTACTGTAACAACGCCTACGCCGGTTATTACTATTGAACCGCAAGTGCTCATTGTTGTAGAAGAAGAGGTGATTACTCCTGAAAAAGTGGATACAACACCTTCGCCTGTGCCTATCGCCGGCCCTGCTAAAGTGTCTCCCCCCAAGGTAACGGTTAAAGCAAAAACTAAAACAGTTACATCGACGAAAAAGATAGTTAAAAAAGAGGTTGAAAATCCGCCAAAAGAAAAATCTGGCCATTTAGAGGTTAAGCGTTCCATACTGTCAAAAAAACAACTTGCTAATATTCATCTAAAAAAAGCTGAAAAAGCGTCACGTGAAGGTGATACGTTATTAGCTTCACAAGAGAAGTATCAAGCGTTGAATTTAAAGCCAGACTTGCATGAGGTACGTAAATCTTTAGCACTCTATTATTATGGTGTTGGTGAGCAAAACCGTGCCACTAATCTATTAAAGAGAGGCGCTCTGAAATTTCCAGGTTATTCTGACTTCAACTTAATGTTATCAAGAATCGCCTTGAAAAATGGCGAGCAGCAGAAAGCTTATCTTTACCTTAATCAGCATCCGCCAAAGGTTGAAGGGCATCTTGACTACCATGTGAGTTATGCCATTTTAGCGCAAAAGTTTAAAAATTATGAGCAGGCTGAAGGTTTGTATTTGGGGTTATTAACACAACGGCCTAATAATGGCCGTTGGATAATGTCGCTTGCGATTGCTCAGGATAAACAGGGCAAAAAAGACTTAGCCGTTGAAAGCTATCAAAGGGCGCTTCTGCAAGTTGACCTCTCTAGTAAAGCCAAAAAATATATTAACCAACGCTTAACCTATTTAGCTAATCAGTAAAGGGATCCGATGAAACCACAACTTAAGAAACGTTTAGGCGATCTACTTGTAGATGAACAGCTGATTAGCGAAGCGCAGCTAGGAAATGCGTTAAAAGAGCAACGCAGTCTCGGGTTAAAATTAGGTGCAACCCTGATCCACCTTGGTTATATTAATGAGGATCAGATACTTAGTTTTCTTGCACAACAATTAAATATTCAAATTGTTGATCTACTGAAAGTAAAAATAGACCACAATGCGGTACAGCTCATTCCAGAAGTGCATGCGCGCCGATTACGTGCACTAGCAATTAAAGATGATGGTGCAAAAATTACCCTTGTGGTTTCAGATCCCGCAGATCTGCACAGTTTAGATGTTTTAACGACTCTGTTAAAAGGCCGAGAGTTTGAGTTAAAGATAGCCCGAGAAGATCAGTTAATTGAATCCTTCGACAGGGTATATCGTCGCACCAAAGAGATCGCTTCATTTGCCGTAAAACTTAGTGAAGAGCACGGTGAAACCTCTGCATTTGATGTGAGTGGTCTAGAGCTTGGTGGTGAAGGATCCGATGCTACAGTGGTTAAATTATTACAATCACTGTTTGAAGATGCGGTACAGGTTGGCGCTTCAGATATTCATATCGAACCCGATGAAAAAGTATTACGTATTCGTCAACGTGTTGATGGTGTATTGCAGGAAACTTTATTACCTGAAAGTGGTATTGCCAGTGCATTAGTCTTACGTTTGAAGCTGATGTCACAGTTGGATATATCTGAAAAACGCTTACCTCAGGATGGACGCTTTAATATTAATATTAAAGGAAAAAGCATCGATATTCGTGTGTCAACGATGCCAATTCAAGAGGGCGAGTCCGTTGTAATGCGTCTTCTTGATCAGTCTTCTGGTGTACTCTCTTTTGATGAGATTGGCATTCCTGCTCATTTACAAGCTCGTTTAGAGTTACAGCTAAAACGTCCCAATGGGTTGATTCTCGTTACTGGTCCGACAGGTAGTGGTAAAACGACCACACTTTATTCTGCATTGAATATGCTTAATGCACCGGGCAATAAAATTATTACCGTGGAAGATCCGGTTGAGTATCGCCTGCCACGTGTTAACCAGGTGCAGGTGAATAGTAAAATTGGATTAGACTTCTCGACCGTATTACGTACTGCACTACGTCAAGATCCCGATATTCTTTTAGTGGGAGAAATGCGTGATAATGAGACTATGGAGATAGGTTTACGTGGTGCATTAACGGGTCACTTAGTACTTTCAACGCTGCACACCAATGATGCGATAAGTAGTACACTACGTCTATTAGATATGGGGGCTCCTGGCTATTTGGTTGCTAGCGCACTGCGTGCTGTAATTGCACAGCGCTTGATCCGCAGATTATGCGAAAACTGTAAAACAGAACATGTTACACCTGTTGAACAACAGATATTATTAGATCAATTAACATCTGAGTCTCTACAAAATCGTCGCTTTCACTCTGCACCTGGTTGTCAACGATGCCAA
>Ga0209292_1000592_pt1 | contig 47045 bp, 39 predicted proteins | sample GOMGulsemesocosm_2_FD_184634 | JGI IMG/M metagenome (GOLD analysis project Ga0209292, IMG submission 184634) | Methane-oxidizing microbial communities from mesocosms in the Gulf of Mexico - GOM9C Gulf of Mexico (SPAdes) (version 2) | ecosystem: Environmental > Aquatic > Marine > Cold seeps...
TGAAGGTCCTGTGGCAATTGCTGACTCTGCTGATATTCGTCGTAATGCCTTGCAGCATAAGGTTTATTACACAACGACTTTAGCGGGTGCAGAAGCGGTAGTTGAAGGCTTAAACGCTGAAGGCTTGAATATTGTTCGTCGTTTACAGGACATGCACGCAGCCATCTAGTTGCGTATAGGGAAATAGATTATGCAAAAGTATCCAATGACAGTTGAAGGTGAAAATGCCCTTCAAATAGAATTGAAAGAGCTAAAAACTGTTCAACGTCCTGCTGTGATTAAAGACATCGCAGTGGCACGTGAACACGGTGACTTGAAAGAAAATGCTGAATACCATGCCGCTCGTGAGCAGCAAGGTTTCATCGAAGGTCGTATTCAAGACATCGAAGGCAAGCTTTCTAATAGCCAGGTAATTGATGTGCTAACGATTCCTTTCTCTGGAAAGGTTTTCTTCGGTACTACGATTACTATTATCAATCTTGATACCGACGCGACGGTTACTTACCGCATCGTTGGTGACGATCAAGCAGACATTAAGAGTGGGCTTATCTCTATCTCTTCACCGATCGCGCGTGCGTTAATCGGCAAAGAAGAAGGCGATGTGGTTGTTGTTAAAGTACCTGCTGGCGACGTTGAGTATGAAATTGATAAGGTAGAGCACCTTTAATTAGTTAATTAATTGATGTCAATTAAGCAGTATCAGTCTCTGGCTGATACTGCTTTTTTGTTCCTGCACTAAAATAGTATTCGCACTATAATATTCCTGAACATAAATTTAAGTTGGAGTCAGGCTTGAATAGCAAACCCATTAATAACAAATCCAATAAAGACACCGCATGGTCTGCCGAAGAATCTGCTGAGCTATACGGCATCGATCGCTGGGGTAATGATTACTTTGGTCTTAATGATCAAGGCCTAGTCACGGCTAAAACTCTGAATACCCAGGTTCCTTTAATGGACATCGTTCAAGGAATGACAGAGCGTGATTTACAGATGCCTGTGCTGTTACGCATCGAAAATATTTTAGATGCACAGATTTATCGCTTAAATACAGCCTTTCGTAAAGCGATTAAGAAGCTGGATTATCAAGCACCATATCGTGGTGTATATCCGATCAAGGTGAATCAGCAAGCACAAGTCGTCGAAGAAATTGCCGCTTTTGGGGCGCGTTTTCAACACGGTTTGGAAGTGGGTAGTAAGCCAGAAATGATTGCTGCACTAGCAACGCTAACAGAGCCTGGCAGCCTAATTATTTGTAATGGTTACAAAGACCAAGAGTTTGTAGAGCTAGGTCTGCAAGCGGTCAAGTTAGGCTTTCGTTGTTTCTTTGTGATTGAAACCCCTTCTGAATTACCGATTATTATTGAACGCAGCAAGCAGCTTAATATTGAGCCGCTTATTGGTGTACGCGTAAAAATGACTTCTAAGATCAGTGGTCATTGGAACTCAACATCGGGTGATCGCAGCGTCTTTGGCCTTTCTACTAGCCAGTTAACGCAACTCGTCGATCGTTTAAAAGAAGCGGAGATGCTGCATTGCCTGCAGTTATTGCATTGCCATTTAGGATCACAGATTCCTAATATCCGAGAGATTCGTGGTGGTGTGGTTGAAGCGTGTCGTTATTATGCTGATCTCTGTGGCGAAGGCGCAGCGTTAACGCATATCGACTTTGGCGGAGGCTTAGCCGTTGATTATACGGGGGCTTGTTCTAACGATTCGCAAAGTCGTAATTACACTCTTGAAGAATACTGTGAAGACATTGTTGATACGTTAAAAAACACGTTAGATGAATATGATTTAGAACACCCGACGATTGTGACCGAATCGGGTCGTGCTACGGTCGCATATTCATCAATTTTGATTTTTAATATTCTTGATGTAACTAAGTTTGAACCGATAGAACTGCCCAAAGTGGGTGATGACGAACATCAACTATTACAAGATATGCGTGAGGTTTTAACCTATCTCGAATCGCAAAAAGTTCAAGAGTGTTATAACGATGCACACTTTTATCGTGATGAAATACGAGAGCTATTTAAGCGTGGTCAGGTCAATTTAAGAACTCGTTCAGCGGCTGAAAACTTATTCTTAGAAATATTGCAGCAGATAAATACAACCTTAAAAACGATGGAACGCATTCCCGTCGAACTAGAAGGATTGAAAGAATCGTTAGCGGATATTTATTACGGAAACTTCAGTTTGTTTCAGTCGTTGCCTGATATTTGGGCAATCGATCAGTTGTTTCCTATTATGCCAATTCATCGCTTGGGTGAAGAGCCAAAGCGTAATGCAATCATCGCCGATATTACCTGTGATTGTGACGGCAAGATCGATAAATTCATTGGTCAGCACGAAGTCTCCAATACCTTACCTTTGCATGAGCTTAACGATGATGAAGAATATTATTTAGGTGTTTTTCTGGTCGGTGCTTATCAAGAGACCTTGGGTGATTTACATAATCTATTTGGTGATACTAACGTAGTCAGTGTGCGTTTAAACGAGGACGATAGCTTTGACTTTGTTAAAGAAATTCACGGCGATACTATTTCTGATGTTTTAAGTTACGTTGAATACGATCCAAAAGCCATGTACGTCGCGTATCGTAATACCGCTGAACGCGCCGTGAAAGAAGGGCGAATTACCGCCCGTGAAAGACAAGAAATTTTAAATACTTTTTATGCCAGTATGCAGGGTTATACTTACTACGAACGCGATGACTAATAAATATTGCTACTAAATTTTGAACTCAATTTATAAAATCATGTAGAGCTAATGTCGTGCTTAAATCAAAGGTCGGGTACGGTAGCAGTACCTTAGTTTTTGTTTAAGGCTGAGGTGATTTTACTATCGCTAGATCTGGAAGTTTCATTAGAGACTTCTTTTTCTATAGAGTACAAATTTCTTTAGTTATGACTGCTATTTATTTTCGTGGGATTATAATGTTAAGTGACGGTTTACATTACTGGGTACCGCATAAAGGGTTTGTCAGATTAAGCAGAGTCTTCGGTAATTGCATCCTGTTTTTTTATAACCTTGTGTTTATCTTCCGACTGTCCCATTTTCCAGTAGCTGCTGATATAGAGCTGATCGCGGGAAACGTGTTTCTCTTTTTTAAAGTAGGCACGTAATAAACGCATATTACTAAATTCACAGGCGGCCCAAATGGAAGGCGTGCCTGGTAACCAAGGCAAGGCTTTTACCGCATCGCTCAGCACTGTGTTTTCTCTATCCGGATGTGGATTAATCACCCATAGGATATCTAGACCCTCTGGTTTTTGCAGTGATTGCTGATCTTGCTCAGAATTGATTTCAATGACCACATAGCCTGTTGCATCGGCAGGTAATTGTTCAAGCTGACAACTGATCGCGGGTAAAGCTGTCATGTCGCCGGCAAATAAAAACCAATCCGCTGCTAGAGAAGCGGCTTTGACTTTACCAGGCCCAAACATCTGCATGGCATCACCGGGTATTGCTTGTGCAGCCCAAGTCGATGCTGGCCCAGAATTTTTTCCCAGCTCACCGTGTAATACCAGATCAATATCAAGTGCCAAATCAACTGGGTTGAACTTGCGTATTGTGTAAGTCCGCATAATAACGTTAGTATCGCCTGTAAGCGGAAACAGAAGCTTTACATAGCTGCCTTCATGGCCCGTTGGAAATTCCGCTAAGTCCTGTCCTTGCAACGTGATGCGCTGCATATTAGGCGTTATGCGTTGACTTTGGCTTACGACTAACCGGTAAGGCAGATCACTGGGCATGGATAGGAACCTTTAAAACGTTTTGGCTGATTTGGATGTTTGCTTCGGATGCTTCTTACTATAATGTGATTATTAATCACGATAAATTTTTAACAAATCCTGATAATGATCAATACGGCGATCACGCATAAATGGCCAGATTCGGCGCACATTTTCGCCGTGATTTAAATCCACATCGGCATACAGAATTTCTTCTTTATCTTCACTGGCTACGGCTAAAAACTCACCCTGAGGCCCGGCAATAAAACTATGCCCCCAAAAATCGATACCAGGACCTGCTTTGTTTATTTCGCCACTGGGACCGGGATCGGCTTCGTGACCTACCCGGTTGCAGCTTAGTACCGGTACACCGTTAGCCACCGCGTGGGCGCGTTGACTTATTACCCAAGCCTCTAGTTGGCGCCGCTGTTCTGCTTCATCATCGCGGGGGTCCCAGCCAATGGCCGTTGGATAAATTAATAGCTCTGCTCCGGCTAGCGCCATTAAGCGAGCAGCTTCTGGAAACCATTGATCCCAGCAAACCAGTACACCTAATTTACCAACGCTGGTTTGAATCGGTTCGAAGCCTAGGTCTCCTGGTGTGAAATAAAACTTTTCGTAAAAGCCTGGATCATCTGGGATGTGCATCTTGCGATACTTACCGGCAATACTGCCATCGGTATCCAGCACCACGGCGGTATTGTGATATAAGCCCGCGGCGCGTTTTTCGAATAGCGAAGCAACAATCACAACATTAAGAGATTTTGCTAATTCACCGAAAGCATCGGTAGAGGGACCTGGAATTTTTTCCGCTAGATCGAAAGCATCAACATCTTCTTGCTGACAAAAATACAACGAACGATGCAGCTCTTGCAAAACAATCAGCTTTGCCCCCGCAGCAGCTGCCTGTCGAATAGCATTCAAGCTGTCGGCAAAATTGTTGTCTAAATCAGTCGATTTATTTTGTTGAATTAACGCGGTTTTAAGTGTCGTTGTCATATTTAAAAAACCTAAGCAAAAAAACCTTGAGGTAGCTGCATGCTGATGCAATGTAAACTGCCAAACTGCTGGATCAGTGGCAGACAATCTACAGCAATAATGTCGTATTGTGGAAATGCTTTTTGAATTTGCGTTAAAGCCAATGTATCTGTTTCTTGCTGACGATAGGTCGGAAACAGTATCGCACCATTAATAATTAAAAAATTAGCATAAGTGGCTGGCAAGCGCTCACCTTTCTTCGACAACTTCTGCTCAAAGCAGGCCGCTGGCATTGGCAGAGGGATCAGAGTAAATGTCTGACCATCACAAGTGCGTAGTGCTTGCAGCTCTTGCTCCATTTTATTTAATTCATCAAAGTGTTCGTCACTTTCATCTGAACATTGCACGTAGGTAATGGTGTTATCAGGGGCAAGCCGGGCCAAGGTATCAATATGAGAATCGGTATCATCCCCTGCTAAATAACCATGTTTTAACCACAATATTTTTTTGCTTCCTAAGCGCTTATTTAGTTCAAATTCAATTTTTTCACGAGACCGCTTAGAATTGCGGTTTGGGTTTAATAAGCATTGCTCTGTGGTCAATAAATGGCCGTTGTCATCAACTTCAATACCGCCACCTTCCAATACCAGATCGACGGCTTCATATGAGGCTTGTATTACTGGCTGCTTCAGAAGATTTTTATTAATCGCATTATCTAATGTGGATTCGTATTTATTGCCCCAGCCATTAAAAATAAAATCCAATGACTGAGTTTGTTTTTGCTCATTAACTAATGTGATGGGGCCATGGTCTCTGGCCCAAGTATCATCGCAGGGAATAACAAAGGTATAGAGCTGGCCAGTATCTATCAGTGCCTGTACATGAGTTTGAACAAGCTCGTTATGGCAGATCACCACTAACGACTGACGCTTCAATACTTGGCGGGCAATTTCAACATATACCGGCTCTACTTCACTTAGATAGGGAGCCCAATCGGTATCTGCATGGGGCCAGGTGAGCATGATGGCATCTTGTGGATACCATTCTGGCGGTAGGCGGAAAGTTATGATGACACCCCTGATGCTAGACTATTATGTTTCTTGGCAGGTTTAAATTTAACCCAAGCTGTTGATAGAAAATGAGTCAGTATATAGAGGGCAAATAAAGTCACGAGAAAGCCTGTCCCGCTCAGCGTGCGGAAGCCAAAATACATCAGCCCCCAGCCAATCAATAACCAATGAACAACGTATATAGTGGTGATGTGTTTGCTCCAGGTGTACCAGAAGTCGAATATCGGGTTGTGAGGCACTTTCTCGACAATGACATTAAATAAGAAAATTGTCAGAGCGGTGAAACCACTGATGGCGATAACTCCACCAGGGCCTGCGCGCATTGAACCGCCGCTGTGGTAACCGACATCTGTGAAAATAATACCAATACCAATTAATGTGGCAGCGAGACTAAACCAGGCAGACTTGTTAAAAAATTCATTTAAGTCATCGGCTTGTTTCATCCAGTGGCCAAATGCCATACCGGAAATAGCATAGGCTAACCATGGTAGCTGCGGGAAAAACGCGCCTTCAGTAATATTGCCTGCGAGCAGTTTAAATATTTCATCGGCGAAAACATTGCCCGTATGAGTGTCCCAGATGTAGGGCGAAGCGAAAGCAATTACAAGCGCGATGAGTAGCCAATGTGTTGGATTAGGAAGGTAGTGACGCATCAGACTACAGATAATAAATGCGATGCCTGCGAATTGTAGAATATCAACCACCAATAATTCATAGATTGGATTACCGTCCCCTAAATCTTCTTGGCTGACCAGACCGAATTCCAATGAAAGCCACATAGGCAACGAACTACGAAAGAAATTTAGTGCATAACCTGCTAAAAATAAAATCACGCCACGTTTAATCGATAGTGATAAGTTTTTATTGCCTACCAGAGCAATAAAAATTCCCATTAGAAATACGAAGCAGCAGACACTGAAGAGTAATACTTCATGAGTAATTTCTAGCGGAACTTCGAGCCCGTGTACGCCGCCTAATATCAAGGCGTAGCCGAAGACGAAAAGAAATACTATGCGCTTAATATGTTGAGCGCCCGTTGCGTTTGGAGTCAGTAGGATAAGCAGCGATGATAAATAGATAGTCGCGACAGTCCAGATCATTAGTAACTCAACAGATGAGCCGATCGGACTTTGTGTAAAGTCGGAAGCCCCGTAAAAATAAAAAAAATGTACCAGCGGCATAAACATGACGCAAATTCCGCGGTAGAAATCGAGGACTTTAATTCTTGAACTGCCAGTGCGAGTACCAATAGATAGTGTCTGGCTGTCTTTTGTCGAGGAGGCCTTCATGGTGTCATCAGTCTCATAAGAAAATATATTAAGTCAGTTTGTGTGCGAATCAGGAGTTGCATTCTGTCGCCTCAGTGGAGGCGGCGCATTATTCCATAGATAATAATGGTTATCAATTGCATTTAATCTCTGGATATCATAGATGCAAACCATTATCATTATCAATTCTGATTTGTAAGGATTGAGTCGTGCGAGATTTGAAAATAGAACAGCAGACTGAATGGGATATCGAACGTGCGAAAGATACCTATGGCATAAAAAATTGGGGCAATGGCTATTTTGATATCAGCCCTGAAGGTGAAGTTGTCATTAAAAACCCCAAGGATGCTTCTTCTTTAGGGCCGTCTTCGGGCTTGTCTTTGATGGAGGTTGTTGAAGGCTTACGAGATCGCGACCTGCACATGCCTGCTCTACTGCGTATTGAAAATATAATTGATCATAGCATTAGTCGTCTAAATGATTCTTTCGGAAAAATCATAGAGCGACTGGGTTATCAGGGTTCGTATCGTGGTGTATTTCCTATTAAAGTGAATCAGCAAGCACAAATTGTTGAGGAGATAGCTCAGTTTGGTAAACGCTATGGTTATGGTTTTGAGGTAGGCAGTAAGCCTGAAATGATCGCAGCATTATCAACTCTAGATAGCAGTAGTGATCAGATGTTGATTTGCAATGGTTACAAAGATCAGGAGTTTATTGATCTGGCCTTGCAGGCCGTTAAATTGGGAACTCGTTGTTTTGTAGTGATTGAGGCCTTATCAGAATTACCGATTATTATTGAACGCAGTAAGGCTTTGGGTATCGAGCCTTTGATTGGCGTGCGGGCAAAAATGACATCTAAGGTTAGCGGTCATTGGAATTCAACCAGTGGTGATCGTAGTGTCTTTGGTTTGTCAGCCGGTCAAATCATTCAGGTTATCGATGTACTGAAAGACAGTGATATGTTGCATTGTTTGCAATTGCTGCATTGCCATCTGGGTTCTCAGATTCCTAATATTCGCGACATTCGTGGTGGCGTGAGCGAAGCTTGTCGTTATTACGCAGACTTGTGTAACGAAGGCGCGGCGATGAAGTTTATCGATTTAGGGGGTGGTCTGGCCGTTGATTATACCGGGGCACATTCACAAGAAAGCCAAAGTCGAAATTATTCCTTGGATGAATATTGTGAAGATGTGGTGGAAACCGTTATGTCGACACTTGACGGTTATGGCATCAGTCATCCCACGATTGTTACTGAGTCCGGTCGTGCCACCGTCGCGTATTCATCTATATTATTATTTAACATCTTGGACGTAACGCGTTTTGAACCTGTCGAGATAAAGAAGTCCGGTGATGGCGAGCATGAGTTACTCGATAATATGCGCAGTATCTTTGACTACTTAAAACCAGCCCGGGTTCAGGAATGTTTTAATGATGCCCACTATTACCGAGATGAAGTGCGTGAGTTATTTAAGCGTGGCCAGATAGGCTTGCGTACCCGTGCTGAAGCAGAAAATTTGTTTCTAAAAGTGCTGCAAGATATAAAATCCTTGTTGCTGGATATGGATCAAATCCCTAAGGATTTGGAAGGGTTCGATGAATCTTTGGCTGACATTTATTATGGTAACTTCAGCTTGTTTCAGTCTTTGCCGGATAGTTGGGCCATTGATCAGATGTTCCCTGTGATGCCGGTTCATCGCTTAAATGAAGTCCCTGATCGTCGTGCTGTATTGGCGGATATTACTTGTGATTGCGACGGAAAAATCGACCGCTTCATCGCCACCGATCGCGAATATTCCCCGACCTTACCTGTGCATTCATTGAAGGAATCTGAAGAGTATTATATGGGTGTATTCCTAGTAGGTGCTTATCAGGAGACCCTTGGGGACTTGCACAATTTGTTTGGTGATACCAATGTGGCCAGTATTCGTTTACACGAAGGGGGTGGCTACGAATTCGTTAAAGAAATTCATGGCGATACTATTGAGGACGTCTTGGGCTATGTGGAATATCAGCCCTGGGAAATGAGATTACGCTATCGTAATAAATTAGAAGCCGCCGTGAATGAGGGGCGTATCAGTGCTCGCGAACGCCAGCAAATGATGAATACTTTTAATGCAAGTATGCAAGGCTACACCTACTACGAAAAAGATCATGTGCTTTAAAAGTGTACATGACTACATCAACTAATCCCTTAGTTCAGCTGCACTATGCGTCCCTTGATCTTTTAAATGATAATTTTTTTGCGACGCATATTTTTGGCTGGCTGAGTTCGGAAGAGCGAACGCGCTATAAGCGCTTTGTGAATAAGCAGCAGGCTAATCAGTACCTGTTGGCTAGGGCTTTGTTGCGTAGCCAATTATCAAAGCGAGTACCGGGTGTATTGCCTCAAAAATGGGTATTTGTCATTGATGATTCTGGTAAGCCGAGATTGGCGGATGAGTTTTCCTATTTAAATATTCACTTCAATTTATCACACAGTGAAGACCTAGTGGTATTAGCGCTGGCTGAGGGGGGAGGCGAGGGGCGAGGTGTGGATGAGAAGATGAATCTGGGGGTTGATGTTGAATGTATTCATCGCCCAGTATTTAGCCTGGCTTTGGCTAAACGCTATTTTGCTAAAACCGAATTTCTTGATCTGATGAGGCTGACTGAACCATTGCGTATTAAGCGCATTGCTCAGTTGTGGACCCTAAAAGAATCCTATCTGAAGGCCAGTGGTTTAGGGTTAAGAGTACCTCTCGCTAAATTGGAATTTTGTTTTGAGGGAGGATGTGGCCTGGGTCTCAGTGTAGAACCTTCCTGGGTTCAATCTTTACCTGCAGAAGACCGTAGCGTTATTAGTTTATTTAGCTTGGGGCCGGATTACAGTTTGGCGTTAACGATAGAGGCGGATAAACCAATGGATACCTCTGCTATGACAGTTAATGAATGGGCTGGATTGAACAACCCGCTTTTGGACTTGCCATGTGAGCTGCTAAGAAAAACGGTGAGACTATAAAATTAGTCACAACTCTTTATGAAATTATTTTTGAAATATTTTGAGATATTATGAGTAAAAATTTAATCGATACCTCCCCTGATAGTGGACCTGTAGTCGCCACTTTTTTTCGTTTTGTTATTCCTTCTACATTGAGTTTACTGGCTATTTCTACAGCCAGTGTCGTGGATGGTTTTTTTGTTGGTAATTATATCGGGGCAGAAGCATTAGCAGCGGTTAATCTGTTGATGCCGTACTTTGCCTTGTTATTTGGCATTGCTCTGATGTTTGCTGTCGGAGGTTCGGTTAAGGCCAGTATTTATATCGGCGAAAAAAAATACTCTTTAGCCTCATCTCTGTTTAGCCAGATTTTTTTTGTGGTATTGGCGATCGCTGTGCTTGCCGTACCTTTGTCTCTTATATTCAGTGAGTATCTGTTTGCCGCCTTGGGGGCGACCTCCTCGCTATACCCTCTGATGCAAAGCTATTTTGAAGTTTTCTGTTTTGTAACCATCGTGCAATTGAGCTGTCTGGTGATGTACTACTTCATTCGTGCAGACAACAAGCCTGAGTTAGGTATGCGTGCATTGATGTTGGGTGCATTTATTAATATTGCTCTTGATGCACTCTTTATAGGGAAGTTGGGTTGGGGTGTTGAAGGGGCTGCTTGGGCGACATTAATTGCTCAGATTGTTCAGTTGGTTTACATCTCAAGCTACTTTTTTTCAGATCGCAACAATCTGAAGTTATCCTGGCCGGTTTTTAATATTAAAGAGTTGGGCTTTAGTGCCTTTAATGGTTTTTCTGAGTTTATTAACGAATTTTCCATAGGCTTGGTTATTCTGGTGTTTCATTGGGTTATCAGTAGACAGAGTGGTATTGAGGGGATTGCGGCATTCAGTGTGGTGAATTATCTGATTTATATCAGCTTGATGGTGTATTACGGCATTATTGATGCCATGCATGTATTGTTGGGACACAATTTCGGAGCTCAGAGAATAGGTCGGGTTAGAGCATTTATGCGGATCGCTGCAATATCGATTGCGACTTTGAGCATTATGCTGGTGATCATACTGCACGTTTTTGAAGGTCCAATTATTGGTATTTTCCTTGAGGATGACGCAGAGCAGGCTCGGCAATTAGCACAGAACTTCTTGCACATTATCTGGCCTATCTTTTTGTTTAACGGTTTTAACGTGCTTATTTGTGCGTATCTCACGTCGGCAGAGCAGGCGCTTCATTCCAGTATTATTGCCATGTTGCGATCATTGATTTTACCGATAAGCTTTGCATTGTTACTCAGCTTAATGCTTCCAGGTATTGGTTTTTTATACGCAGTGCCTGTCGCAGAAGCTTTAGCATTTGTATTTGCTTTAATATTTTTCGTTAATTACCGACCGTCATTATTGATTAAAAAACCACTTGGATAATGTTTACTCTGCGCTGTCGACTTATTACCGATAGCGCCATTTCTTTTGCATTAAACCTTCAGCAATTGAGCCTTTAATATTAGGCCTGCTCACTTGTATTTAGATAATTTCCTTACTCTTTCAAATCTCACTCCTAATCTTAATCTAAATGATAAATAAAATGAGAATCAATCGTATTTAGTGTGTATACTGCGATTCAAATGAAAATTAGTGAGCTAGGGTTCATATGAAATTTGCAGCAAACGACATTGCTGAGTACGCATCTTTTCACGCTTTTATTAATGCTTATCTGCGCGAAATTGACACTGGTGTTTGGCTTGATAAAAGTCAGTTTTTGGCGTTATCAGATTTTCCTTATGAGTTAAAAGGAAGTCAGGTTTTAGAGCTGCGCTTACCTGGAAGTCAGCAGTGGATTGTGATGGATGTGTCCTATAAATCTAAAGTAGGGCGTCATCATTTTCATGGGGTATATGTGTGCACCGAATATACTGAAGGATCTATTGACGCTGAAGGACCTGCTCTTGCTACAGGATCTAGTAGCCCCTGGCAGTTAGCCGACATTATGTACTTGTTGATTGCTTTGGTTCGACAGATTTATCAACGACAAAATGATATTTCTGTGGGTGCTGCTGAGTTGGCAGAATCAATAAGAATGAATGAAGTCGAATTGTTAAGTCGCCTGTTGGGCAGCTATCAGACCATGGCTCATTTTCTGCGTCAGCGAACGGGTGATGCAACACTAAGCAGTCTTGATTTCATTAATTCCGAGCAATCTATTCTGTACGGACATTGGTTGCACCCAACACCAAAGAGTCAGCAGGGAATTGCATTTTGGCAACAAGCGTTTTATTCCCCTGAGTTATGCGGTCGCTTTAAGTTACATTATTTTTCTGCGGATAAATCTCTGGTTAAAGAAGGCTCTTCATTAGCTCAAAGCACCAGTGAAATTTTATATTCTGAAGTCAGTCGCTACGATTCGTTAAAACTGGCTAATGATCATATTTTAGTTCCGGTTCACCCGCTGCAGGCTCCTAACCTGTTACTGGAAGAATGGGTGAAGACTCTAATGGCAGAAGGGCGTTTGAGCTATCTCGGAGAGAGGGGGGCTTATTACACTGCGACTTCTTCTGTGCGGACAGTCGCTAACGAAACTTCTGAATGGATGGTGAAGCTTTCTATTCCCGTGAAAATAACCAATTCATTACGTACTAATAAACGACGTGAATTAGAAGACGGAATGGTTATTGAAAGCTACCTGAAGCACATCGGTTTTCTGACTAAGCGCCCTCAATTTAAAGTTGTTGATGACCCTGCGTATATCACCATCAATCATCCCGAAGATCATCAATTAGATTCCGGCTTTGAAGTTGTTTTGCGTCGTAATTTATTTACCCGAGAAAAAGGCCAGGGGATATGTTCAATCCTCACCCTTGTGCAAGATCCTATTCCGAATGCCGATGGCACTGCAGGATCTAGTCTACTGAATAATATTATTTTAGAGCTGGCCGCTAAAGAAAATCGTGCCCTTGATCAGGTTGCACTCGATTGGTTTGATCGTTATTGGCACTGTGCAATTGAATCGATATTGTCACTTTATGATGGTTATGGCATTGCATTAGAGGCGCATCAGCAGAACAGTTTATTAGATGTCTCGGCAGGTTATCCAAGCTGCTATTACTACCGAGATAACCAGGGCTTTTATTTGTCCGAACACTTCGAAGCCGAGCTTGCAGAAGTGGGTAGTAAATTAAATCTCACTAATATTTTTTATGACGATGACAAGATTTTTACCGCCATATCCTACTACGTATTTGTAAATCAGTTGTTTGCAGTGATTTACCGTTTAGGAGCTGATGGACTGATAGCCGAAGAAACCTTGGTCGAGTATTGCCGCCAGAAATTATTGGCAATGCAAAAAAATATGCAAGGTGTTGGTAAGGATTTTATTAGCTACATCCTAAACAGTGAACGACTAGATTATAAAACCAATCTTTTGGCTCGAGTAAATAACATTGATGAATTACAGGACGGCATGGAACATACGGTTTATTCGACAATCGTGAATCCGTTCTTTTCAGAAACAGCATCTAAATCTGCATCTGAGCTTATATCTGAAGTGAAGACAGATCTTATTAAAAATGACGAAAGTGAGCGCAGCGCAGTCTATGGATAATCTGGATAAAGATACAATATTGGTAAAAATTGCTGAGCAATTTTGTCCTGAGCATGCCCAATATATTGAGAGTCCTGAACTTGCTGATAAAGAAGAACAGAGAGTCGTGCGCCAGTTTGTAGATGCGCTGCTATACGAAGAAATTGTTGAGTTTAAATCTGAGGGCCGATTTGAAACGCAAGTTGAATCGCCAGCTGAATTCAATCACTTCGATACTGTATTCGATAGTATCTATTCCTTCAGTATGGGTGGTAAAGAGTTTAGATGTTTAGGTGCGCGTCGTATTTTCGAGCGGATTCGAATTGCTGATGCTTCGGTACAAATACTTGAACAAAGTGGCAGTGATAATAACGGCGGCAGTGATCTTAGAGAGTATCGTGAATGTCGTATTGAAGAACTCATTTGCCACCTAGATACGGACTCAGATACTAAGATGAGAGTACTGGGAGAACTGATGCAGACTATCGCATTATGTCGCTGGAATACCCGCCATTTGCAGCATCATTTAAGTCCGAGGCGTCAGCAGAGTTTTGCTCAGTTAGAGTCGGCTATTACAGAAGGCCATCTGTATCACCCCAGCTTTAAAGCCAGAACAGGATTCACGTTGCAGGACCATATTCAGTATGGGCCAGAGGCAGGAAAAACAATACAGTTTCAATGGTTGGCCATTCAATCACAGCATGTAGATCATGCTTACCCAAGTGCCGCTATTGATTTCTGGACTGAAGAACTGGGCGAAGAGCAGTTTACAGTTTTGACTAAGCGTCTTGAATCGTTAGGTAAAAATTGGCTGTCTTATTCTCTTGTACCCATTCATCCGTGGCAGATAAACGCCATTCAGGACCGCGGTCTGAATGATGCAATTGCTTGTGGCGATATTATTGAATTGGGTAAGGCCGGGGACTTTTATCAGGCAACTCAATCACTGCGTACTTTAGTGAATGTCAGTCATCCTGAAAAAGCGCATGTCAAAATTCCTTTGAACTTAGTCAGTACCTCGTCACATCGGAATTTGCAGGATCATTTTGTCTGTACTGCGCCGACTATTTCAACCTGGTTACAAGAAGTGGTGGCTAAGGATGAATACCTGCAACGGGAAGGCAAGCTACTGCTATTAAGTGAATATGCAGGTTTGCTTTATAAGCCGGAAGATGAAGTAAAAGCCAAAGCAATGGATGGTTTGATTGGTGCTATTTTCCGCGAAAGTGTTGTTGATAAATTGCAGCCAGGTGAAGAGGCTATTCCTTTTACCGCACTCATGTTAGTTGAATCTGATAATCGTCCCTTTATTGCTGATTGGTTAGATCGTTATGGCGTTGATGTCTGGGTTGAGCGTTTATTAGAGGTCATGTTGGTGCCTATCTGGCACATGCTGGTTCATAACGGCATCGCCTTTGAAGCCCATTGCCAAAATCTAATATTAACTCACAAAGACGGTTGGCCTCATCGCATCGTGCTACGCGATTTTCATGAAGATATGGAATACGTAGAAGATTATTTAAAGTTTCCTGAGCACACCCCAAAATTAGCGGAAGCAGACCCCTACTTTGAAACCATTTCATTAGATGAAGGCTTCAGTATGTCGGACATTGACGAGTTGCGTGAGCTCTATATGGATACCGTTTATGTACTCAATCTAGCGGATTTGTCTTTCTTACTAGAACGTTATCACGACTACCCAGAAACAAAATTCTGGAACCAGGTGCGTGATCATCTTAATGACTATCGCCAATCTGGTATTACCGATCCCGCTCGTATTGATCGTATTGGCGCTGAAAATCCCAACATTATTGTTGAGTCGTTGCTGAAGAAGAAAATACTAAATGGCGGCACTTTAGATTATTTCGAACATACCGTAAGCAACCCGTTAGCAGCTAGCTCTGAAGATAGAGCGTTGCGTCAAATTGAATCCCCAGCAGTTAATTAAACGCGAATTAATGAAAGGCTAAATATGATTTACCTTAATGATGAACACTTCGATAAAAATTATTTTGAGCAGTGTTACCAGCAATTTAAACAGCATGACGTTCTAGGGAATTGTCAGGGACAGCGCATTACCGTTTGTATCAGCGATGCGGCTGTGTGGATTGCATTATGTCTTTATGCCCGTGATCACGGAATCTCAGTATTTCCTTTGCCGGCAGGAACCCCAGAAGAAGCATTACGTAAACGGGCAAAACTCAGTGGTAGTCACTACCAAGTGATGGCAGATTCGATGGCAGAACTGCTATCAAAAATCGAAAAAATAAGTGACCACGAAGAGGATGCCGAGCCTGTATTAGTGCAAATGAGTTCAGGCACAACCGGTGAGCCAAAGTGTATTGATCGCACCTGGGTGAGCATTGATATCGAATTGCAAAACTACATTGAACATTTCACTGATTTAGCGAAAATGACAGCAGTAGTCGCGTGTCCGGTCAATCACTCTTATGGTTTGATCTGCGGAATTTTAGCCAGTATTAAACGTGGCTCAGAGCCGGTGATTATTACTAACTTTAATCCGAAATATATTATCAATAAGGTGCGGGAAACAGCTTCTCCTATTTTATATTCATCTCCAGCATTGATTACGACCATCACTATGATGGTGAAAGCAGACCAGCCAATCCACGCCATTATGACATCCGGAACTCTGATGCAGGCGACCTGGTTAGAGCAAGCTGCGAATAAATGTGAAAAATTATATCAGCAATATGGCTGCTCTGAAGTTGGCTGTATCGCTCTGGGTGGCGATATTAAGTCTATTCATGATCAGGGTGTGCCATTACCGCACCTGACGGTTAAGTCTGGATCTTCGGCAGAAGAGCTACAAGAAATCGTAGTGACCACAGAAACTAGCACCCTTGTGTTAACCCGTGACCTTGGTTACTTGGATGGCAATAACCGTCTGCATTTTATTTCCCGTATCGACGAAATGATCAATGTAGCAGGGCTCAATGTCTACCCAGCAGAAGTAGAGGAAGTGGTTATGGATATGCCGGGTATTAGCGATGCAGTGGTATTTAAAAAGAGCCAGGCGTTTGGCAATGACCAGGTGTGTTTGCAGTTTGTAGCGGAGCCAAATATTACTGAACAAAGTATCGCGAGCGAAGATATCCGCAGCTGGTGCAGTAAATATTTGAATAAGTATCAGGTGCCTCTTCAAATTGCTCAAGTCGAAAAAATTGATCGCTTACCTAACGGAAAGGTTAGTCGTAAAGCATTGGCGCTGGCATAGCAAAGACGCTGGCATAAATAGGCGCGGGCATAAAAACTCAGTATTTTTTGAAAGAAGAACGAATAACTAAATCGATAAAATTATGATGACAAAAGAACAGATTGTTGAAGCCATATTAAAGGTATTAAGCGAGAGCATGTCTCAGCCGAATATGGATAAATTTCATAGTGACGCCCGTTTATTAGAAGACCTCGCACTAGATTCATCCATGGTGCTGCACATGCTGATGTTGCTCGAAGTGGAGCATGAAATGGCGATGGATGAAAGTGCCTTAATGAACGAGGATTTTGAAACCGTACGTGGGGTTGCCGATACTTTATATAAGGGCCAAAACCTACCAGCGTATGAAAAAGGTCTTGAAGTTTATGAAGACGTTAAGATCCATTGTGTCGCCAGTAACTTGGCCGAAGTGGTAAAGCGTTTTCCAGAATTAGATCATCGAATTTTGTATTTTGCAGTGTCCGACGCTAACGCCTGTATTGATGATAAGTACGTATTGACATACCACGATGAAAACATCAATCACGATATTTTCTTTAATTGGTACGAGCGCTTATACGGTATGCCGATTACTTCTTGGTATGACAAGCAAGCGAGTAAAGAAGAAAATTTATCGACACTAGAATCCTTGGTTCAGAATCGTGAGTCAGGCCAGCATATTATGGTGATGTTGGACATGTACCACTTGCCTGAGCGGGAAAATGAATTCAACAAAAATCCTTTCCCTCACTATGTCATGTTGGGGCCAACCAATAATCCTGATCTTTGGTTTATGTATGATCCTGATTATCGCTGGGAAGGTGTGTTTAACAAAGATCGGATTTTAAATGCAGTGGCTCAGCCAACCGTATCGGGCGGCTATGTATTTTCTGAACTGGGTGCTCGTCCGACGCCTGCTGAAGAAGTGAGCGAATTTTTTGAAGCCTCTGTGGTGCGAGATGCTAATCCAGTCACGGATCTGATCCGTGCAATTATCAGCGCCCATGTTAAGGGTGAAGATAAAAATGGAGAGCCGTTACCGCTGGAAAACTTAATCAAAGCGGTAGAAGAAATTCCCGTTATGTCACCGCGTAAATACGCCTATGAACATGGCTTTGCATTTTTCTGGCGTGAGCTAGAGCTGCCAGAACCAGAGTTTGACGATTGGTGTGATGTGATTGATGAATTAGCAAAAACCTACAAGCTGATCCAATTTAATGCGATGAAATTATCGCTGACAAAAAACCAAGCCTTTGCTGAAAAAGTATTCCAGTTATTGGATCAGCAAGACGAAAGAGAATTCAAACTTAAACAACGTTTAATTGAAGTAAAAGACCTATGGGCTGCGAGCGTGCTTGAACCGTCTGATACTCAACAATTAGAAGGGGCACCACTGTGAAATATTCCGTTTGCACCATTTCTTTCCGACATCAATTAATATCACTGGAGCGCATTGCCAATTGGGCTAAAGCGCATCAGTTTGACGCAATTGAATTGTGGGGAGTACACGCCAAGAATCTTCGCCAGTCTCCAGATTTTACCTCTGAGAGTTTGGCCGAGAAAGGTTTGTCTGTATCAATGGTCAGTGACTATTTACCCTTGGATGGTGATTTAAATGTTGCGTTAGAAGGCGCTAAATCGCTATGTACTATTACGCGTTCTTGGGGAGCTAGAAAACTGCGTACTTTTTCTGGCAACAAGCCCAGTGCAGGAATGGCTGTAGCAGAGCGCGCAGCCTGTACTAAACGTTTACGTGAATACTGCAAAATAGCAGCAGACTATGGGGTTTATCTTATTGTCGAAACACATCCCAATACGTTAGCGGATACCTTGGAATCTACCCTCCAGTTGATTGAAGAAGTTAATCATCCGGCATTGCGTATTAATTTTGATGTGATCCATGTTTGGGAGATGGGCAGTGATCCTATAGTTGCACTCGATCAGCTCGCGCCTTTAATCGAGCACATGCATTTTAAAAACATAACTCAGCGCAATCTGTTAAATGTTTTTAATCCTGGCAATGTTTATGCACCGGCGGGAAGCCGCGAAGGTATGACGCCATTATTCAATGGTGAATATGATTTCAAATACTTTTTAGATTATCTGATGAAAAAGTCCGGTATACCGTGGCAAAACATGGATGCTTCGTTGGAGTGGTTCGGGCCAGATGTATTCGCCACCTTGGATAACGATCGCAAAGAGCTGGCAAAACTGGAATCACGCTTTATCCAACAGCCTCAGCCAGAGTTAATGGTATGAAAATTAGCACGCCTTATTATCTAATTGATGAAACGCGGATGTTAAAAGCGATGGAACGTATCGCTTATGTGCGTGAGTTTAGTGGCGCTAAAAGTGTTCTCGCCTTGAAATGTTTTTCCAGCTGGTGTGCTTTCGATTTTATGAAGTCGTATATGGCTGGCACGACCAGCAGTAGTTTATATGAAGCGCGTTTGGGCTATGAAAAGTTTGGTGGCGAAACCCACGGTTACAGTGTTGCTTATAGCGAAGATGAAATTCCGAAAATCGTCGAGTATTGCGACAAAGTTATTTTCAACTCGTTGAATCAACTAGAGCAATACAAAGTGCAGGTACAAGAAAAAGGCCGCTCGATTGGATTACGTATGAATCCAGAGGTAGGCCACTCCGAATACGGTTTAAGCGATACGGTTGCAAAATATTCCCGCCTCGGTGTGCGTCGCGATTTACTGCCAGACAATATCACCGATGTCATCGATGGCGCTATGTTTCACATGAATTGTGAAAACGATGATTTCATCAGCCTTAGTCAGCAACTGGATGATATAGAACGTCGCTTCGCTACGATTTTACCTAATCTGAGTTGGCTGAGCTTGGGCGGTGGTGTTGCATTTACCAGTGATGGTTATGCACTAGATGCACTATGCGAACGCCTGAAGTTATTGGCTAAAAGATACGACCTACAAGTATACCTGGAACCTGGTGAGGCATCAGTCACTCAATCTACCTCCCTTGTCGTTAAGGTATTGGACAAGGTTGAAAACCAATTACCTATCTTGATCGTCGATGCCGGTGTTGAAACCCATTTGCTAGATGTATTGGTTTACCAGTTTGTGCCGGCATTAGAAGGCGCTGAAGAGATCTCCGAAGAAGAGATAGAGGATGCATTACAACAGGGGAAGCCTGTTTATCGTGTTAGTGGTCGTACCTGCCTGGCGGGTGATGTATTCGGAACCTATGTTTTCAACCGCAAAGTTGAAATAGGGGAAGAGTTGAGATTTATAGATGTGGCTGGTTATTCCATGGTGAAGAAAAATTTCTTCAACGGCATCAAGATGCCAGCCATTTGCCATAAAAAGATTAATGGTGAAACCCGCGTTATTCGCGAGTTTGATTACGAAGACTTTCGAGACTTTTTGTCTTAACTTTTGGGGGAATATGTTATGAAAAAGAACGTACTCATTATTGGTGCTGGCGCAGTGGGCGCAGTGGTTGCTCACAAGTGCGCGCAAAGTAGCGATGTATTCGCATCCGTTTGTTTGGCTTCTAAGAATGTTGCTAAGTGTGATGCCATTATCGATTCAGTCAATAAAAAGAATCATCAAACAGTCGAAGGCTTTCAGTTCTATAGTCGTGAAGTGAATGCAAGTAATATCGATGACTTGGTTTCTTTGATTCGATCAACTGAAAGTCAGATCGTTATTAATGTCTGCACTGTATTTGTAAACATGAATATTTTGGATGCTTGTTTAGAAACAGGTGCAGCTTATATCGATACGGCGGTTCATGAAGATTACAGTGTGATGAATGCACCTTATCCATGGTACGCCAATTACGAATGGAAAAAGCGCGAGCTATGCAAAGAGAAGGGTGTGACGGCTATTTTAGGCAGTGGTTTTGATCCTGGTGTCGTTAACGCTTATTGCGCTTATGCACAAAAACACGAATTTGATTCCATCGAAAGCATCGATATTATGGATGTGAATGATGGTGATCATGGTCACTATTTCTCAACCAATTTTGACCCTGAGATTAACCTGCGTGAAATCATTGAAGATGCGGGTTGTTTAGAAGATGGTCAATGGCGTACCTATCCACACCATAGTCGTTCGATGAAATATGATTTCCCCGTAGTCGGTGAGCACAAGTTGTATCTGATGGGACACGACGAAGTGCACTCGTTATCTAAGAATATTGCCGGAGTAGAAAGCGTGCGCTTCTGGATGGGGTTCGGAGATCATTACCTGAAGTGTTTAGAGGTATTTGAAAAGGTTGGTTTGTTGAATCACGAAACGGTGACAACCAATAATGGCGAGAAAGTCGTACCCCTGCATACGTTGAAAGCCTGCCTGCCTGATCCTGCTAGTCTGGCGCCCAGATACAAGGGGAAAACCTGTATCGGCACATTGATTAAAGGTCAACGTGACGGTCAGGACAAAGAACTGCTTATCTATAATATCTGTGATCATGAAGTGACTTATGCCGATATTGATTCCCAAGCCATCGCTTTCACTGCGGGTGTGCCTCCGGTTGCTGCCGCCAAGCTGATTGCAAGTGGTGATTGGGATCTTAAAGTCATGGTCAATGTGGAAGAGCTGGATCCCATCCCGTTCTTTGAACGCTTAGCCGAAATGGGAATTTCTACCGAGATTTATGACCTGAGCGCAGACAAAGACAGCCCTGACAACCGAGTATTATACGCTTAATCTGCTTCTTTTCAGATGTGACCATTGGGCTCATAGAGTTCGATGGCTAATTAGATTTAACGAATAATCTTAAATGAGATAAAATGATGAGTAATAGAGCAAAGATTCATCGTTTGAGTAGGTAGATTTAACATGAAAAAAGTAATGATCATTGGCGCCGGTGGCGTAGGGCAAGTTGTTGTTCATAAATGTGCACAATTGCCTGAAGTATTCTCAGAGATCGTATTGGCAAGCCGTACAGAATCTAAGTGCATTGCGATTGCTAAGCAGGTTAAAGAAGAGCAAGGTCGTGATATTAGAACGGCGCAAGTTGATGCGGATAACGTCCCCGAGTTGGTTGCCTTATTGAATGTTGAAAAGCCTTTTATGGTGATCAACGTTGCATTGCCTTATCAAGATTTAACCATTATGGATGCGTGCTTAGAAGCTGGCGTTCATTATTTGGATACGGCCAATTATGAGCCAATCGATACGGCTAAGTTTGAATACCATTGGCAGTGGGCGTATCAAGAGAAGTTTGAGAAAGCAGGCCTAATGGCATTGCTAGGATCAGGCTTCGATCCCGGCGCGACCAATATGTTCACCGCGTATGTGGCGAAGCATTATTTCGATGAGATTCATTATCTAGATATCATTGATGTCAACGGCGGCGACCATGGTTACCCGTTTGCCACCAATTTTAATCCTGAGATTAACATTCGTGAAGTAACGGCCGAGTGTCGTCATTGGGAAGCGGGTGAATTTGTTGAAACTCCTGCTATGTCAGCGAAGCAGGAATTTACTTGTCCTGAGGGCGTGGGTAGTTTCAATATTTACCGCATGTACCATGAAGAGCTAGAGTCGTTAACCAAGCATTACCCTACGCTTAAGCGCGCTCAGTTTTGGATGAGTTTTGGTGATAGCTACCTAAAGCATTTAGAAGTATTGCAAAATGTCGGCATGACGGGCATTGAGCCAATAGAATTTAATGGCCAGCAGATTGTACCGATTCAATTGTTGGCAGCCTTACTACCAGACCCATCGACTTTGGGCCCTCGCACGATTGGCAAAACCTGTATTGGTTGTGTGGTGCGTGGCATCAAAGATGGCAAAGAGAAAACGGTTTATATCTACAATATTAAAGATCACCAAGATTGTTATGGTGAAGTTAAATCACAGGCGATTTCTTATACCACAGGCGTTCCGGCCATGATCGGTGCCAAGATGATGGTAGAAGGCAAGTGGATGCAAGACGGCGTATTCAACATCGAACAGATGGATCCAGATCCATTCATGGAAGACATGAATAAGTATGGCTTGCCGTTTAAGGTGATTGAAAATCCTGGGTTTGATTTGATTTGATTTAGTTAGATCTAGACAAGTGGGTGATCGAACCGCTTTCGCTTTTCGATCGACATTGAGTATATCCTTCTGCGGCACGCCGTAAATACTTCCCTGTAGGCTCGAAGAACACATCCATGTGTTCTAACGGCCTGAAACGATACACTCAATATCGATCCGCGAAGCTAACTTCTTCATAGATTCTATCGTATTGATTACTACCTTTAGAGATTGCCGTGACCATTAATAGCAAAACCTTTTTCAAGTTTGATCCTACTCGTGTGCCAAGCCCTTGCTTTGTGGTGGATGAAGTCACGATTGAAAACAATTTAAAAATTCTAAATCGTGTTCAAGAAGAATCCGGTGCCAAAGTGTTATTGGCGCTTAAAGCTTTTTCTATGTTCAGCCTAGCGCCGCTTATCACTAAGTATTTAAGTGGCACCTGTTCCAGTGGTTTACATGAAGCTTTACTTGGCTATGAAGAATTTGGCGGTAATAAAAAAGGTGACAAGCATAAAGAGATGCACGTGTTCTCTGCTGCTTTTACCGAGTCTGATTTAAAAGAGTTATTAACCTTCAGTGATCACATTGTTTTCAATTCGTTTAATCAATGGCAGCGTTTTCAACCACTAATAACGCAAGCTAAATCAGAGAGAAAAGAAAAACCTGACTCTAGAAATAAAGAGGGCATAGACTTCGGCTTACGTATTAACCCAATGCACTCAGAAGGGGCTGCAGAGATCTACGACCCTTGCGCAGCAGGTTCACGTTTAGGCATTCCGTTCGATACCTTCAAGCAACATGCTCCAACGCCTGATGATCTAGTGGCTGCCGGGATTAATGGTCTGCACTTTCACACCTTATGCGAACAACTATTTGAACCACTAGATAGAACGCTAGCGTCAGTTGAAGAACAATTCGGGGAATACCTACATAAAATGAACTGGGTGAACTTTGGTGGTGGCCACCATATAACACACCCAGATTATGATGTGGATAAGTTGATTGCCCGCGTGAAAGCCTTCCAAGAAAAGTACGATGTACAAGTCTACCTAGAACCCGGTGAAGCGATTGCGATTCATACCGGCGTATTGGTCAGTGAAGTGTTAGATCTAGGTTATAACCAGATGGATCTCGCCATTCTTGATACCAGTGCAACTTGCCACATGCCAGATACCTTAGAGATGCCGTATCGAGCCGAGATTTTCACTCCTTTTAAAAGAGAAGCAGGGATTGATATTGCAGGAGAGCTGAATGTAAAACCACACACTTATCGCCTTGGTGGCCAAACCTGTTTAGCCGGTGATGTGATGGGCGATTACAGTTTCGATCAGCCGCTAGAGATTGGTCAGCGTTTAATGTTCGACGACATGAGCCATTACACCATGGTGAAAACCTCGACCTTTAATGGTATTGGTTTACCGTCGTTGGCGTTGTGGAATTCTGAAACCGACGAAGTGACTGTTGTGAAGCAGTTTGGCTATCAAGACTTTAAGCAGCGTCTTTCGTAATAGAGAGTCTTTTGATAACAACAGCTGTTCGCATATCACTTTTTAGGCCTAACTGATAAGTCATTGAAATATATAAGAATAATGGCTGGTATATCAAGGTGCCTTAATAAGCGGCATGGGTTCAGACTTGATATCAAATTGACAAATGCGACACGTGAATATAGTGTTGTGCAAATTATTAACAGGGATAGTCGTATGATTTCAAACAAGTTTTCTCTTCATTCGTCTTTCCCAGATATAAGGAGTTATGCGAACTCGGTTCGCATAACTCACTGTTAACCCCATGGAGAAAGTGTGAGTTACGTATTCATATCATCATTAGTTCTAGCTGTTTTGGGTTTATTCTTTCTCTCAGCCAAAAATGCCAAACCTATAGAAGCAGGAAATGGGGACATTTTATTGACTTACTCTACTACCATTAAATGGTTTTGTGTTGGCCTGTCAATTTTTGGCTTGGGTTTCTTTTCGTACATTGGAGTAACTATGCCACTTGAAACCGAATCAGATAAATATGCATTTGCAGGTGTTATTGCAATGCTACTTTTAGGTTTACTTTATTTTTATATAGAGTTCTTTACTGTAAAAATAATTCTAAGGAAAAGTGGTATAAGTGGCACTTCCGGCTGGCGCGGTTTCAGAGAATATGTGTGGACTGAAATAGACCATATATCGTACTCACCTAGATCTATGTGGTTTACTATAAGCGCATCAAATAAAGCGCCATTACGTGTGCACGGGCTAATTACAGGCATTGATATATTCCAAGATCACGTCATGTCAAACTTACCAAAAGACAAGTGGGTAATGGCATATAACAATGCTCAAAAAGACCAAAGAGTTAACAAGTGCAATCAACAGGACTAGCTTCGCTAGCCGTTGTTGCAGGCGTTGAGGCTGTAGAAAAACCTTATTTTCACACCATTTTTTGTTAAAATATCACCTCTCTTGCAGAGGTGAATAATGCCCAAGTTTATCCCCTATAATTACGATCAAACATCTATGGTCGTCATAAACTATAAAGATCAATTGCAGCCAGGAACATTTGAGCACGCAGTTCACTTTTTGATAGATACCAAACTCGATCTTTCGATATTTTATCCTAAGTTTAAGAATGATGATGGTGGTCGACCTGCTTATGATCCCGCTATTCTCTTAAAGATAATCTTATTCGCCTATTCAAAAGGCATTACCTCTAGCCGAGAAATTCAGTGGTGCTGCGAAACTAACATCATATTTAAAGCACTCTCTTGCGATACGGTTCCTCACTTCACTACGATTGCTGCTTTCGTAAGCAGTAACGCACAAGAAATTGAAATTCTATTCGAACAAATACTTCTGATCTGCCAAGAGCAAGGTCTGCTAGGTAATGAACTGTTTGCCATTGATGGTTGTAAAATGTCATCGAACTCTGCAAAAGAGTGGTCAGGTACATTAAAAGAGTTAGAAGAAAAACGCGCGAAGATTAAACGCTTAATTGGCCATCATGTCAGTGAACATAAGAAAATCGATGGCAGTGATACGCTGGATGAACAGCGTAAGTTAAGGGCAGAACAAGCAATTGAAACTTTAAATAAAGCACATGATAAAATTGATAATTTTCTAAAGATGCAACCCCAAGGATGGGGCAAGGAAAAAGGCCAAAAGAAGTAAAGAGTAACGTCACAGATAATCAGTCTGGAAAAATGACGACGAGTAAAGGAACTATACAAGGTTACAACGGTGTCGCTACTGTGGATAAAAAACATCAAATAGTTATTGATGCTCAGGCTTTCGGTGAAGGCCAAGAACACCACACTTTAAAGCCTGTTTTGGATAAAGTGAAAGGTAGGTATGAGCGTTTAGGTATTAGTGAAAATATATTTTCAGAAGGGGTGATTGTTACGGCAGATACAGGTTTTGCGAATGAAGCGAATATGAAATACCTGCATGAAGATAATATTAATGCGTACATACCCGATAATAAATTTCGAAGTCGTGACCCTAAGTTTATCAATCAGAAAGAAAAATATGGTAAGCGTCATCAAAACGAAAAGAAGAAAGGCAGTATTCGTAATGTCATTCCACCGAGTGAATTTAATTTCGATCCAGTGAACCTTATTTGTGTATGTCCAGCTGGGGAAACACTGACTTACCAAAGTACAAGGGTTTCAGAATCAGGTGCACCCAAAGCCTTTTTTAATGGCCGTTTAATGCAATGCAGAAATTGCGAACTAAAGACACAATGCATGCAAAATCCAAGTTCCGCGGATCATAGAAAAGGTAGTGGCAGGCAAGTCTCTTTTATTCTCAATGAAAAGAGAAAGCCCACACATACAGATTGGATGAAGCATCGTGTTGATAGCCCTTACGGGAAACAAATTTACAGCCATAGAATGTCAGTAGTCGAGCCTGTATTTGCAAACATAGGCACGAATAAAAAACTGAATCGCTTCAGCTTGCGTGGGAAAAAGAAAGTTCAGGGTCAGTGGCAGCTGTATTGTATAGTTCATAATATCGAGAAGTTAGCGAACTATGGGCAATTAGCAGCGTAATAGAGCTGCAGAGAATGAGTTGTAAGCATTTTTATCATTAAAGTGATGAATTGAGTTGCAAGTTACGTAATATCTGGCAAATTAGTGCGTAAATAAATTTAGAAAGAAGGCGTAAGGGATGACTGTCTCGAATGAGGTATTCCTACAGCCTCGTTAGGGCTCAGTATGTTTCATCGTAACTTTAAAAGTTCATTTTACAAATGGGTCAACGAATCCTTATCTAAGAAATTGCCTGAGGGTATAGAGGGATTTTCGTTTAACTTAATTGAAAACTCGGGTGACTTTAGCGTCGAGTTGGTTGGAACTGCATCCTTTGATGAGGATGATCAAGACTGGGCATGTGATGAAATCTTTGAGCCCAATAAACGATCTATATCAATACCAGAGAAATATTCAGGGCTACAGTGGGAAAGCTGCTTAGATAACATGCAGACACTGGTAATTAGCTATATGAAATCAAATGAAAAAGGGGCGCTGGTTTTACAATGTGCGCAAGGGATTGGGATCGGATTTGTTGATGGTGATTTAATTGTCGTCAAAAAGCCCTAAAAGGAGTTATGCGAACTCGGTTCGCATAACTCACTGTTACATGCTAGAGAACGTATGTCCGAAGTAATTGAAGAAATTGAGAATGCCATAGATCTTTTAAAACTGAATTTATCAGTTAAAAGAGTCACAGCTGGTCTTGAAGAAGTACTATTTAAAGAGCTGCTTGATTGCTTTGTTGAAGGTGGAGATCGGAGATGGTGGTGGGAATCTTTTAAAGAATCGTCTAAATCAATCCTTTTTGAAAATGGTTTGGGCTTTCAAGAGCTAATCGATATTGTTCCAGATCCTGATGAGGTTGTTTGGTTTGTGGTCGAAGACGATCAATCTCCTTTCTACCCAATTTATGAAGCTTCAACTTTGAATATCGTGAAGATAATCGGTGAATGTTTTGCCTATGAGTATTATCTGATTCCTAAAGATAAAAGGTGGCTCATATGTGAAACTCACCATAATAGTATTGTTGGTATTGGCTCAGAGGTCATTTCTAGCATTGAAGAAAAAGGCATGTAACAATTGCATCAAAGGCAGCCCACGAAAAGACTGTGGACTTGGACGCGCTAATCGCGCGCCCTTTATGGCAAGGCGTTAAATTTCAGGGAGAGATATGGGTATTTTATATTTAGCTAAGAAAAATGATGACTTCATATCACACTGTAAATGTGAAGAAAGTTTAGTTGGTGATCCAGGTCAGCTTGATTGCCCTTGGTGCGGATGTGGGTGGTTATTTTCATGTTCTAAGTGTAGGAAAGCTTTTTCATTTGCTGAGGCTGTGGAGTTAGATAAGAGCTGGGAAGAATTAGCCCGCGAAGATTTATTTGGTTTTAGTGGTAAGGAGCCTAGCCAAACCGAAATTACTGAGTGGGTTGAATGCATGCAGCATATGACTAATCACTTAGAGCTAGGGAAAACCTATGTCTATCTTGATGGTTGCTTTATTCCGGCCAACGAAGAAGACTTTGAATTTGAGGGATTACATGCAAAACATGAATTGCATAAGTTACCTCAAATTATTGCCTTAGAAGATAAGAGCATCGTTACCGATCTACTAGAAAATCCTGATTATTGGACTCAGAATGCAATTAATCCGAGATGAATTTAACAATCAGTTGGTGCGCGCCCCTATGTGGCTGGGACGGTTAAACGGAGGGGAGCGTGAATAAATACATCATCTTGCTAAGAGGAGTGAATGTTGGAAGTAAGAATTTACTTCCAATGAAAGATGTAAAGATATTCTTAGAAGAATGTGGATTTAATGACGTTAAAACGTACATTCGAAGCGGAAACATTGTACTGCTAAGTACGGCTAATCCTGGGGTTAAGATTCGTGAATTAATTCTAGCTAAGTTTGGTTTTTTACCAGAAGTGATTGTTCTCTCAGAAAGTGAATTTAATTCAACGGTAGTCGCTAATCCTTACCAAGAATATGACGGTAAGTTTGTACATTTATATTTTTGTAAAACGACACCAAAAATCAACTCTGCCAAATTGGAAGCTTCATTATCAGAAACGGAGAGCTATACGTTAGTAGGCTCGGTATTCTATTTACATGCACCAAGTGGTATCGGTCGATCTAAGTTAGTCGCAAATATAGAGGCTTGTTTAGGCGTTCCTGCTACAGGTCGAAATTTAAACACCATCAATAAGCTCAACGAAATAGTGAGGAATGGATAATCAAGGCCAGCAAACGGACAGTCAAACCTGCCGTTGGGACCCAGATTATTACTTATTCCGACTATGGAGAAAAAATGGAAAAAGTTCTTATAAGTGCTTGCCTGTTAGGTAAGAGAGTTCGGTATGACGGGAATGCGTTACCGGCTTCTGGCAGAATTTTTGAACAATGGATAGCTTCAGGTCAGGTGATTTCAATTTGCCCTGAAGTCGATGCGGGTATGAGTATTCCTAGGGCACCTGCAGAAATATTAAAAGGCGACGGTTGCGGAGTTTGGGCAGGCACGGCGTTAGTTGTGGAAGATACCGGTAAAGATGTAACGGAGTCTTTCCAAAAAGGTGCTCAAATGGCTTTGGAATTGTGTAAAAAACACAACATTAAAGTCGCGGTATTGACCGAAAAAAGTCCATCTTGCGGAAGCTCGGCAATATACGATGGCAGTTTTACTAGCAACAAAATTGAGGGTGTTGGAGTGACGGCTGCTCTGCTAAAAAAGAACGGTATAGCAGTCTTTAACCAGCATAATATTGAAAGTGCTAACGAAGCACTACAACAAACGAGTCGTTAAATTCAGGACTATATTGAATTATGAAAATATCATCGATATTCACAATAATATTCCTTTTTCTATCAGGGCCATCTTTTGGCCAAACCTTTGAAAGTGACCTAGTTCAATCTGCTCTCGATAGAATTAACCATGATGTGGTGTACGACGGATCATACATATCCATACCATATCCAAATGGTGACGTGCCCTCAAATATTGGCGTATGCACGGATGTTGTCATTAGAAGTTATCGAAAGTCTGGCTATGATCTTCAAAAATTGGTTCACGAAGATATGAAGGCATCGTTTAGCTCTTATCCATCTAAAAGAATATGGGGGCTTAACTCAACAGATAAAAACATTGATCACCGCCGTGTACCCAATCTTCAAACTTTTTTTAGTAGAAACGGGGCATCACTACCGGTAACAAAGGAGAAGTCAGATTACAAGCCGGGTGATCTTGTTACTTGGATGGTTAATGGGCGCTTACCTCATATAGGAATTGTCACCGATAAGGTGTCATTTAAAACGGGTAACCCATTAATAGTTCACAATATAGGCTCAGGACCTGAGCTAGATGACATGCTATTCAAATATCCAATAACGGGCCATTATAAGTATGTGCCCAATAAAATATAACGAGGCTTAGCTACTCATCAGTAGCCTGTTCAAATAGGCCGTGATCGCTGGCGGTTGCGCAAGAATCGGGTTGTTTTACTAAGCTTGAAGATTACACTGTGATTCATACCTGTTTGAGTAAAGAGCCATGAGTAGCACCTGTATTCAGTACCATAAAATAGCGAAAGCCATCGCGTATTTGGATGAGAACTTTAAACAGCAGCCTAGCTTAGATCAGGTTGCTGAGCAGCTGCATATGAGTACCTTTCATTTTCAGCGCCTATTCAAAGAATGGGTCGGTATTAGCCCCAAAAAATACCTGCAGTTTTTGACCGTGAGCTATGCGAAAAGTCAGCTAGAAACCGAAAAAGCGAGTTTGCTTAATGTCGCTGCAGACGCGGGTCTTTCGGGTACCGGTCGCTTGCATGATTTATTCGTCAATATAGAAGGAATGACACCTGGAGAATATAAAAAGGGTGGTCAGGATTTAACGATTAATTACAGCTTTGCTGAAACCCCTTTTGGCGATGTCTTGGTGGCTTCTACAAGTAAAGGGATTTGCTACTTAGCTTTTATCGAAAATGCTGAACAGGGAATTGAGGGATTAAAAAAGCAGTTCCCCAATGCCACATATCAAGAAAAATCTGATCTCAATCAGGACAATACGTTGCTCATTTTTAATAATGATTGGCGCCAGCTCAGTGAAATTAAGCTGCATTTAAAAGGCACCGACTTTCAATTAAAAGTTTGGCAGGCGCTATTAAGTATTCCGCAAGGTGGCTTGGTAACCTATGGTGAAGTTGCGCGACGTATTAATCAGCCAACGGCTTCTAGAGCTGTAGGTACGGCGATTGGTAGTAACCCCATTGCTTACCTTGTTCCTTGTCATCGTATTATTCAGTCATCAGGTAATACCGGAGGATATCGTTGGAATCCTATTCGTAAAAAAGCCATGATTGGCTGGGAAGCGGCTAAGAATTTAGTTTAGATATCAATACGTTTTATTCGAGAATACTCATGCCTTTATTTCAAAACCTGATAGACCCGAGCGTTAATCAGCTACCTTATGATGGTGACGTTCATTATTGGGGGCGTATCTTTAGCCAGGGCGATGCTCTGCAACATTATGTACTGTTATTAGAACAAATTGCTTGGAAAAATGATGAGGCCATTATTTTTGGTAAGCACATAGTGACGAAACGTAAAATCGCATGGTATGCCGATCAGCCTTATCAATACGCTTACTCGAATATTCATCGTACCGCCTTACTATGGACACCGCATTTATTAGCCCTTAAAGAAATAGTCGAAGCGAAAACACAGCAAACTTACAACTCCTGTTTGTTGAACCTTTATCATACGGGTGCTGAAGGAATGGCTTGGCACAGCGATGATGAACGCGAGTTGAAGGCTCAAGGTTCGATCGCGTCGTTAAGTTTAGGGGCTGTGCGAAAGTTTGCTTTTAAGCATAAAAAGACAAAAGAGCGTCTTGTGTTTGAGTTGGAAGCGGGTGACTTGATTGAGATGAAAGGTGAAACGCAGAGCCACTGGCTACACAATATTCCGACAACGACAAAAATACAGTGTCCAAGAATTAATTTAACGTTTAGGCAAATGAATAAGTAGGCAGGGCGTGAAGGCCAACTTGGGTTGTCTAGATTATTATATTAATATAGCCGCCCTGGTTATTTTCCAAAATAACAACGACATCATGGCAGCACCCTTAGGCACGTATTCATGCGACTTTTAAAAACAGCTTTCCATCCAGACCTATCCCCAGAAGATATATCACCTACCAGCGATCTCAAGCTTATAGAGCGCCATGCCGCACGAGGCATTGTGCTGAAGGGCGAGAGCATTCTGTTGTTATATACCGAGCGCTATCACGACTACAGCCTTCCTGGTGGCGGCATAGACGAGGGTGAAGATGAAATTTCAGGTTTGATCCGCGAGCTAAAGGAAGAAACTGGCGCGCAGGGTGTGCGTAATGTCGAAGCGTTTGCACGCTATGATGAATACCGCCCGTGGTATAAAGCCGATGCCGATATTATCCACATGATCTCGCACTGCTATGTCTGTGAAATTGATGAGGCGCTGGGTGATACGGCCTATGAATCACATGAAGTGAGTAATGGCATGACGCCCGTGTGGATGAATATTCATGAAGCGATTGCCCATAATGAGGAGGTCATTGCTAACAGTGATAAGAAAGGTCTTTCGATTGAGCGAGAGACGTTTATGTTGAAGGTGATAGCCGAAGAATTGGTTGTTAAGGCAGAAGCTTCTCAGTAGTCAGAAGCGGGTTAGGAAAGTCAGGTCGATTGAGCTAACTTAACCGGGCATAAATACGCTAAAATGGGGTTATTATTTTTGCTTTGAGCCCCTATATTCATGACTACTGCCAATACCGAAGTCACAGCGTCCGCTAGCGTTACAGCCTCATTTGACGATCTGGGCCTTATTCCCCCTTTGTTAGCACGTTTAACTGAGCTGGAATATCAGCAGCCAACGCCGATTCAAGCGCAAGCTATCCCCAGTGTGTTAGCAGGGCGTGACCTGATTGCAGGGGCAAATACCGGTTCGGGTAAAACAGCGACCTTCGCACTGCCGTTGTTACAGCAACTCTCGCAAAAGAAGGATGGTGAAAAATCAGCGAACATTAAAAACAGAGAAGGTAACTATGTTACTGGGCTGATTTTGGTGCCAACTCGTGAGTTAGCCAAGCAGGTTGCAGACAGCATTCGATCTTATGCAGTGCACTTTAACGGCGCGATCAAAACGGTTGCCGTATTTGGCGGTGTATCGGTTAATACTCAAATGCAGGCTTTACGTGGTGGTACCGATATTCTGGTAGCGACCCCAGGTCGATTGCTCGATTTGATTTCAAGCAATGCCATTAAGCTCGATATGATCAAAACCCTAGTGCTCGATGAAGCCGATCGCATGTTGAGCCTAGGCTTTGCAGAAGAGCTTTCGGCATTACTAGCATTGACCCCAAAACAAAAACAAATCTTATTATTCTCAGCGACCTTTCCAGAGCAAGTAAAAGCATTAACGGCCGAGTTGCTTAACGACCCTGTAGAAATTCAAGTTCAAAGCGCGGATGCCAGCACCCTAGTGCAGCGCGTTTTTACAGTGAATAAGGGCGAGAAAACAGCCGTATTAGCGAACTTGATTAAGAAGAATGAATGGCGCCAAGCCCTTGTTTTTGTTAACTCCAAAAACGGCTGTGAGCATCTAGCGTATAAACTCTCTAAGCATGATATTACCGCCGAAGTATTTCATGGCGATAAAGGTCAGGGCGCTCGTAGTCGTGTACTTGAAGGCTTTAAATCCGGTGAGATTGAAGTATTGATCGCTACCGACATTGCGGCTCGTGGCTTAGACATCGAAAAATTGCCTGTGGTGATCAACTTTGATTTACCTAGAAGCCCATCCGACTACATGCACCGTATTGGTCGAAGTGGCCGTGCTGGCGAAGTGGGTTTAGCGTTATCGTTGATCGATTATGAAGATTATCATCATTTCAAAATCATCGAAAAGAAGAACAAATTCTGGCTTGAACGTGAAGAGGTAGCAGGTTTCGAAGTGGATGAATCTCTTATCGATCCTTCTTATGTTGCAGACAAACCGATGGCGCCGCCGGAAGGCCAGGGTAAGAATAGCGGCAAGAAAAAAGCTAAGAAAAATTTAAAGAGTAAGTCGTCCATCAATACCGATATTTGGTCGGGCTATTCAGAATCTGATTCAGAATAAAGTCTGAATAACAGCGGATTAAACGCCAAACCTTATTATCAAAAACTTATTTAAATAGACTTATTTAGTACAGAGACAGCAATGGAAGAATTTGATCAGTTAGCCGCACCAGGCTATCCCATTTTTTTAGGCTCTGAATTTGAGCACCCTAAAAAAGAAGACGCACGCTTTCATATCCTGCCTATTCCTTACGAAGAGTCGGTTTCTTATGGCGGCGGTACGGGCTTAGGCCCCACCAAAATATTAGAAGCCTCATGGCAGTTAGAAACGTGGGACGGTAAAAGCACCCCTAGCGATCAAGGTATCTTCACCCATCCTCCGGTTGATATGACAGGCGATGCGGAAACTGTTGTGAATAACATCGCCCGTGATACTCAAGCGATTGTCGAAGGCGGTGGTTTCCCAATTGGTTTAGGCGGCGAACATACGGTCACCTATGGCATCATCAAAGGCTTATTGGCCGCAGGCATTAAAGACTTTGGTGTGGTGCAGATAGACGCCCATGCCGACTTGCGTGAAGCCTATGAAGGTAATCCTTATAGTCATGCGTCTGTGATGAAGCGTGTAGTGGATGAAGGCATTCCTTTGTTTCAATTAGGCATCCGCGCTTTTTGCCAAGAAGAAATTGAGATTCGCAAAAAGCACGGCGTTTATCACCTCGATGCTGAAGAGCTTGTGCCGAACAATGTCGGTAGCTTTGATCTGCCGGAAGACTTTCCAAAAAATGTCTTCTTCACGTTGGATATCGACGGTATGGATCCTTCGGTCTTTCCTTCCACAGGCACTCCAGTTCCGGGTGGCCTAGCGTGGTATCAAACCTTATCGCTTTTTGAGTGTGTGGCTAGGCAACGTAATATCATCGGTTTTGATGTCACTGAGTTTGCTCCGATTGAAGGCTTCCATTGTTACGAGTTTTCTGCGGCCGTGCTGACGTATAAGATGATGGGTATTGTTGAAAGAAGCAGCTGCAACAAAGAGTAAGCAAAAAATAGTTAACGATAATAGACAAGCATTCGTAATATTCATTACGAATCTTGGCTAGATTTCGCTAGGATGTTCTCATAAATCTAAAATCTGATTATTAATATCATTGTGAGAGCATTCTATGAGCATCGAAAAAATCCTCCAGCAGCGTTCCTCTTGCCGCAGTTTCACCAAGCAAGCTGTAGATACCGAGTTACTACAACAGATTTTCAATGCCGCTCAGCAGTCCCCCTCTAACTGCAATGTCCAGCCTTGGCAGGTATTGGTCGTTTCTGGCAAAAAGAAAGATGAGCTTAAAAACAAACTGATTCAAAACGTCATGCAGCAGCAAAAGCCGAATCCAGATTTCAACTGGAATGTGGCTTATACCGGTGAACACAGAGATCGCCAGTTTGGCTCAGCTAATGCATTGTACACCGCCATGGACATTGGCCGCGAAGAAAAACAAAAGCGTCAAATGGCCATGTTACGTAACTGGGCGTTCTTTGATGCGCCACATGTTGCCATTTTTACCTTAGATAAGTACCTCGATATTATGGGCGCAGTGGATATGGGCATTTATGCGCAAACGCTGTCTTTATTATTGCAGGAACAAGGTATCTCAAGCTGCATGCAAGGCGCGCTAGGGCAGTTTCCTGGCCCAATACGTGAGATGTTCGAGCTTCCTGAAGAGCGCGGTATATTATTTGGCATGTCGTTCGGCTATGCTGACGCCGAAGCCAGTGTAAATAAGGCACGAACTGATCGTGCAGAGCTGGGGGATTCTGTTATTTTTGCATAGGATGAAAACCCACCATGGAAGGCCTGCTCTTATTAAGTTTAGGGCTGATCGGCTATTTGTTTTATCGAACAAGTGGTCTCAAAAATCAGCTCTCAACCCTGCATACCCAATTCTATAAGTTACAGCAGCAATTTATTCAGCTGCAACAGTTCACTCAGCGGCAGGAGCCGCGGGTTGAGTCTGAGCAAGAACTTAAGTCTGAATCTGAGCCAGAACTCGACAAGGTCGAACTAACGCTTTCTGAGCTAGCTTCTACTGATGTAAAAGAAGCCAAGCCTTTATCAGCGGCTTTAGAAAAAATCGCCGCCGACTTATCGAAAACAGACGCGTGGCGCGACAAACCTCAAACAGCATCGGCCAATTCGCCAGCGCCCATTCCAGCCAAATCCAAAGCCAGTCCGATGGCAATCGAGCAGGCCTTTTCTTTTGTTATTGGTTTAGCGAAAAACTATTTTAGCCAAGGCAATCAAATCGTACGCATCGGTATTATCGTCTTATTTTTTGGTATGTCCTTTCTAGCGAAATATTCCATTGAAAATTCTTTGATCTCGATCGAAATACGTATGGTGGCTATTTTAATCGCGGCCCTTGTGATGCTGGGTATTGGTTGGCATTTAAGAATTAAGAATCCCGCTTATGGTTTGATGATGCAGGGCGGTGGTATTGCGATTGGCTACATTGCTATTTTTGCCAGTTTTAAAATGTATCAACTGATTCCTGCCGCGTTTACCTTTCCCATATTAATAATCTTTAGTCTCTGCGCTATGGCGCTAGCGGTACTGCAAAATAGCCGAGCATTAGCGGTGACTGCAATTACCGGTGGCTTTGCGGCGCCGATATTGGCTTCAACAGGGCAAGGCAGTCATATTGGTCTGTTCAGTTATTACTTAGTTTTAAACTGCGCGATCTTCTTTGTGGCTTGGTTTAAATCATGGCGTTTGTTGAATGTGGTAGGTTTTCTTTTTACCTTTATCATTGCCTCTGTCTGGGGTATTACACAATATCGTTCGGCGCATTTCGCCAGCACAGAGCCATTTTTAATTACGTTCTTTTTAATCTACGTGGCGATTTCCATTCTATTTTCAATCAAGCAAAAACCTCAGTTGAAAGGGTATGTTGATGGCACCTTAGTCTTTGGTGTGCCTATGGTGGCTTTTGGTTTGCAGTCAGCGCTAGTGCACCATATGGAATACGGTCTGGCTTATAGTTCAGCATCACTAGCGGCCTTTTATTTGATGGTCACTTATCTGTTAAGAAAGAGCGCCAGTTCAGGCAAACAGGCAGTGAGGCAAGCAGGTGAAAACCTACAGCTCATGTCGCAAGCGATGTTTGCCTTAGGCATTATCTTCGCCACATTGACGCTGCCTTTTGCTTTAGACGGCCAGTGGAGTGCTGCTTCTTGGGCCATTGAAGGAGCTGGTTTTGTTTGGATCGCCTTACGTCAGCAGCGTGAAATTCTAAAGTACGTTGGGCTGGTATTGCAGCTGTTGGCAGGTTTGCTATTTTTAATCGATTCCCCCTATGGCAATGGCAGCTGGGTCTTTATCAATGCCGAATTTATGGGCATAACAATCATTAGCTTCTCAGCCCTGTTCACTGCCTATTTATTGCAGCAACAGCCAGCAGCACAAATAAGTGCTGAACTTGGTCCGCTAGCGGAGTTATCAGAATTTAAACAAACCGTATTGTCGGCTAAAACAGTCATTGATAACGTTGCCGCCGTCGCTCTCATCGCATGGGGAATTGCGTGGTGGTATATCGGTGCGTTGATTCAAGTGGATGATCATATTAGTCGTCAATATGAGCTGGTGGTATACGTTGCCTTCCTTACCTTCTCCGCCGTACTTTGGTTAATCGCCAGTTTGCGCGGGCAATGGCAGCAAGTTAATTTTTACCCATGGTTATTACTATTACCGCTGTGCTTTTATTTCTGGCCCACTGTTTTCCAAACACATTTTTCCGCCAATTATGGTTTCATTATTTGGCCACTAGGACTCGCGTTACTGTATGGGATTTTTTATAAAGCAGAGAAAACAGGTTATGTATTATTCAAAGCAACAGCGCTGCATACGATTAGCTATTTATTAATACTCAGTATCACCGCTTATGAATTAGCCTGGTACGTCGATTATTTGAATCTTGCGCCAGCTTGGTGTGCCGTAGTCGTTATGGTGGCATTAATAGTCGCCTTAGACTTAATTAATAAAACCAACGTTTGGCCTTTTGCTCACCACTCCAAGGCTTATCACCACATTGCTGGGCCAATTATAATTGGCCTGATGTTGATGTGGAGTATCGGTTTCAATTTCTTAACGGTATTGAAAGCGAACCCTATTCCTTATCTTCCGGTCTTAAATCCTATCGATCTGTTTCAGCTATTAGCGCTATTCGTTGTTGTTCAATGGTACCGCATGCAGGGTAAGGCATTACGTGAAGGTCTATTAGGAAAAGCCAGTTCAAAGCTGCCGCTAGGATTATTAGCGGGCTTTGGCTTTATTTGGTTCAACGTGATTTTATTGAAAATAATTCATGTCGGGGTGAATGTAGATTATCAGCCAGATGCGCTATTTAATTCAGCGGTAGTGCAAACAACACTATCAATCGCTTGGACCGTGATTGGCTTAGTGGTGATGATGTTTGCCTCTAACAAGTCTTTACGTCAATTCTGGTTTATTGGGGCTGCGTTAACTGCCATCGTGGTGGCTAAACTGTTTTTACTCGACTTATCCGGGCAAGAAACGATTGAACGAATTATTTCGTTTATTGTGGTGGGGGCATTATTGCTGGTGGTGGGGTATTTCTCCCCAGTACCACCGAGTTCAAAAGCGAAGGAGACCGACGAATCAGCTGCGATTATTGATTCTGAATAACTATCTTGAGGCCGTTCGGCTGCAGTAGAATCGTTGTCGGGGCCATGCCAAACATGGCCTTAAACGTATGCGAAAAATGAGCAGAATCCGTAAATCCTGCGTTCATCGCGGCTTCGGTTAAATTACCACCCGCAGCCATTTCCACTGCCGTTATAAATAACCGATGCCATAAGCGATAACGGCGCATGGGCACACCTGTTTGCTTTTTAAAGATTTGAACCAAGCGCGGAACCGACAGGTTTACAAAGCTCGCAAGATCATCAACAGAGAGGTTATCGTCTGCGGTTTGCTTAATTTTTTCCACCACTTTCGCCACGCGCGAATCGATGGCGTGATTTGGGTAAAATTGGCTAAACCTATTTTCAAGTAGATCATCTAATAGATCATAAGCGCTGTCAGAGTCTAATTCCTCCGCTTGAAGTGCCTGATAAACCTGCTTGAACTCCCCGTATTGCTTAAGGTCGTAGCCAATTTTGCCGTGCTGTTTTTGCATTAAAACAGCAAGGCCTGAAAAGTCTGCCCCTAAAGGATCAAGGTTGCAGTTTGCGACAATAGCATCCTCGGTATATACGGTCACCGACAAGCCCGCAGGTAATAAAAGACTGGTGCACTCAATTATTTCGGCTTCCCCTTCAATGCTAAAAGAAATCGGTTTATCCAGCGCAACCAGTAGGGTAGCAGCACCTTGAGACAATTTTAACGACTCGAAAAGAGGACCAATGTATAAGGTGCGTTTGTCCCATAAGTAAAGGCGCGAGGGTAATGCTTTATCTATTATCGGTGAGCTCAAGATAAAAAATTTCCTTTTTGTAAATATTTTTTAAAGGTAGCAACATTAATCAGTTCGTACAAGTTAGATGAAAATCCCAGGCCTACTCTGAAGATGTACTTCTTACTAATAAAAACAAAATTGAAGGTCGACTATGAAAAAATTATTAATTGCTGCTATTGCAACTATGACTCTGGCTGCACCCACTCAAGCGGGTTGGTTTAGCAACTATTTTAAATATACCAAAACAAAACATCCGATTGTTTTAGTGCCTGGAATTTTTGCCTTCGATACTATTGCCGGTATTGATTATTGGTATCAAATTCCGTCAGCAATTGAATCTCGTGGAGGTAAAGTTTTTGTTCCAAAAATAAACTCGTTTGACAGTTCGATCGAACGTGGAGAGCAACTTATTGCCCAGCTAGATGAAATCAAAGCCAGCTCGGGTGGCAAGATTAGCAAGTTCAACCTTATGGGTCATAGCCAAGGTGGTGTGACCTCTCGTTATGTGATGACAGTGCGCCCTGACTTAGTTGCTTCGGTCACTACGATGTCGACGCCGCACACAGGTTCTCCTATCGCAGACTTATTAACTGACATGGCACCAGAAGGTAGCATGGAAGCTAAAATGTTTGCCGCGGTTGGCGATGCTATGGGTAACTTGGTTAATCTACTATCGGATAATAAAGCCAGTAAATCAGACCTATACGCTATGCTAGGTGAGTTCAACCAAGCCGGTGCTGCTGATTTTAATACTAACTATCCATTAGGTTTACCAATAGAAGAGTGTGGTGAAGGTCCAGATTCGGTAACCGTTAATGGTCATAATATTGAATTGTTTTCTTGGGGCGGTGCCGCGCCAATAACAACCGGTTTAGATATTTCTGATCTAATGTTCGGTACGACTTCACTTGCATTTGACGGTGCGCCTAGTGATGGTATTACAGGGGTATGTTCGAACCACTTTGGTCGTATCTTACGTGATGATTACGTCATGAATCACATTGATATTAATAACCACGTACTGGGTCTGGTATCTTTGTTCGATACAAATCCTAAAACAGTCTTTAAAAATCATGCAAATCGTTTGAAGAAAATGGGTCTTTAATTTTTCTTTTAATTTAATAAACAGATTACTGCTGAGTAGTTGATACTTGATTGTTGATGCTTAGCAGTAATTTTCGTTCTGAGTTAGTTATTAATAATTTAAAAACGGAGTGATTCCTTGAATAACAACAATAATAAAAATAAAATCACCTTAACTAGTTGTTTAACCATTGCACTTTTTTCTACGGCTTTTTTTGTACTGGATGATGAGGGCGGATTAGAAAAACCTAAGATGGATAATAAGTTTCAACCATTTTTGGCCAGTAATGACGTTGCGTTTGAAAAAGCGACCTCGCCCAATTTACGGGTTATCGAATCCTTCACCAAACCCATTCCTAAAAGCCTAGAAGGTATCGACTTAAATATAGCGCTGCCATTAGACAGCGATGGCAACTTAATTGTCGGCATGGAAGTAAAAGATTTATTTGAATTGTATTTATCCGCCATGGGCGAAGAAGAACTGGATGACATTTTATTACGCATACAGCATGCTCTCGCGCTGCAGTTAACGACCCCTGCGCTAGAGCAAGGTTATGACGCATTGAAACGCTTTATCGATTATAAAGTTGAACTGGCTAACCTAGAGCAGCAACCGATCGATAATAGCCAATCAGAATTAGAAAATATTCGTCAGCAAAAAGAAATATTAGTCGCTATCCAGCAGGAGTATTTTAGCCCAGCGGAAAGCGAAGCAATGTTCGCGGCTGAAACTCAGTACGATGCCTTTATGCTGGAACATTTAACCATCCAACAGAATGCGCAGTTAACGTCAGCAGAAAAACAGCAGCAAGTAGCAGCCTTAGAAGCCTCATTACCAGAAGAGGTTAGAGCAGGGCGAGAAAATGCCATGGCGCCGGCGAAGGTTTATCAGCAAGCTCAAACTATGAGATCTGAAGGTCAGTCAGATGCTGATATTTATCAAATGCGTGCACAGACATTGGGTGAAGAAGCGGCAAGTGCTTTAGCTCAGCTAGATCAGCAGCGTGATCAGTGGCAGCAGCGGGTCGATATGTTTAGTTCAGAGTATGAATCTATTTCAGCTTCAGGACTCAGTGCAGAAGATCAGCAAGTAGAAGTGAATGCCGTATTGGCCCGTGATTTTAATGCCACAGAATCTATTCGAGTGCGGGCACTGACTGGGCTATAGCAAGTCTGGACAGTAGGTGCTTTTTATTAAAGGCTAGTCAGTCTTATATTTACAGTGTAAATTTAGGGCATCACTCATATCGAGATTTCCCTAATGACACAGCTTCAAGATCAACAGCCCAGCTCTACAGTACAAGAGTATAAAAGCTTCAAAGTTACCCTTGAGAACAAGATTGCCCACGTTCAATTTTCCCGCCCACAAGCCATGAACTCCATGGACAAAGCCTTTTGGGTCGAGCTGCCGCTATGCATGCGCGATATCGAAAGCCAAACCGATGCCCGCGTTATCGTAATTTCTTCTACCGGTAAGCACTTCTCTGCAGGTATGGATCTTGGCGTCTTTACGGATGGTTCTGCCATGCCTCAAGCCAAAGACCCATCACGAGTAGCCGAAGGCATACGTCGCTTGGTGCTGCAGTTGCAAGCGACCTTGAGCTCGTTAGAAGAAATTCGCCTGCCGGTATTAACCGCAATCCAAGGTGGCTGCATCGGTGGTGCCTTAGATCTAGTATGCGCTGCAGACAGCCGTTATTGCACTGAAGATGCGTACTTCAACATAAAAGAAACCGAGTTGGGTATGACTGCCGATGTAGGTACGTTACAACGCCTACCAAAGCTTATTCCAGCGGGCATCGTTAAAGAGCTAGCCTTTACGGGGCGCAAGTTCTTAGCCGCAGAAGCCCAGCAGTTTGGCTTGGTGAATAAAGTCTACGCCGATCAAGAAAGCATGATGGCTGGGGTGATGGAAATTGCAGCACAAATTGCCGCCAACTCGCCATTGGCCGTAACGGGCTGTAAAGAAATGCTCAACTACAGTCGTGATCACAGTGTTGCGGATAGCCTGAAATACATGGCAACGTGGCAAGCGGGTATGTTTCGTCCGAATGACATGATGAAAACCTTCCAAGCCAAAGCAATGAAAACTCAGCCTGAGTACGATGACCTACTACCGATCAAGGGACTGTTTGAGAAATAAACACTGAGAAACTAACCTTGTTGTGGATATACTTTCAGACTACAGTTTGATTAATGAACAGTAGTTTCTGGAAGTGTTTTTATGGAAATTATCAGAAAGCTAGCGTACTTCGGTGTCCCACTATTTCTAAGTATTATATTAATTGCCTGCAGCAGTTCTGGCAACGACTCAGGTAATGAAGGTGTCGATGATGATGCAACAACTGTAGAGGCCTCAGGCATATTTATTGGTGCCAAAGCCGTAGAAGGCCTAAGCTACAAGACGGCGACTCATGAGGGCAGCACTGACGTCAATGGCACATTTCAGTACCAAGAGGGGGAAAGTATTGAGTTTAGTTTAGGTAATATGGTGCTTGGGGAAGTGACGGCTGCGCAGACGATTACCGCATCAGACCTTACCGGCAGCGGACTGCTCTTAAAAGATGTACAACTCAGCAATATTCTTAGAATACTTCAAACTCTTGATACCGACTGTAATTACAATAATGGCCTCAAACTCCCTACGATAACATCCACACTTCCTGCCACTGTGCCAAGTACTGTTCTAGGTCTGGAAGTCAATACAGCATTGTCTGCCGTATTATTGAGCTCTAGCTGTGCAACAACCTGGGTCAATTCATTTGTAGCTGAATCTATTTATCAAAGCGCCATGCAAAGTATCGCTGAACAAGACTTAGCAAAAATCGCACTGGTCATCTTAGAGGGGGAAAGCGACCCCTCCATAATAGTCGATGATAGTGGCAATTCAGTTACCTTTTTAGCCGGGCAGGCCGGGAGCGATGAATCGCAACGGTTAATTATCAAAAATGCTGATGGTGGGTCGGTTGCGCTTATATTAGATGCAAACGGTTTCCCTAAATACGTGTTAGCTGAAGATGGCGCGGTGATTTATTTTAATGATTTTACCGAGACTAGCGTAGATATTATTGTTAGCAATGCCGGTAATACTAGCTTAGAGGCTTATCGAATAGATTTACCGGCGGGTGGTAGAACCGCGTTTGAAATTATAACGGGAAAAATAACCACATCCCTTGCGGCTAGATTGAATATTTATAAGCAAATCTCCAGTGCTAGTGTTGCGAGTATGATGTTAGATATTTTTGTTGCCCGAGCTCAAGCGGAAGATAGTGTTCAGGTCGCAAGCGATTCGATAGATGCGGGCGTCACAGCACTGCATTTAATCAATACGGTTATCGATGTTGCTTTGGTTAATAACAGTGCTTCAGCTGTCAGTTTTTATACCAGCTTTCGGAGTGATTTTATTGAAAACACGCTATGGAATGCCGCGATGAATCATTCCGCGCTCAATAGTGAATCCCAACGAATTATCAATATCACAAAATCGACCTTAGCCTGTGTGGCCACTGCCAGCATTTCTGGGTGTGCAGATTCATTTTATAACAGTGCTTCGGCGTTACTGGCGCTAGGGGGTGTTTTGTATGATATACAACAAGACTCTGTACGCTTAGATAATATGAAATCCCAGCTCGAAATCATGGCTGAGCAATTTAATAATCGAGTGCCTTCAGTGCAATTAACTTCTCCTGTCGATGGCCAAGTCTTTTATTTCGGCGACAATATTGTTTTCAGAGGGAGTGCCTCAGACCCTGAAGATGTCGATACCCCATTGCTAAGCTGGAGCTCTGATGTGTATGTTGATGCTTTAGGAGCTGGTGAAGTTTTACCGATTGATGATCTTGACGTGGGTGTGCACTTTATCAGCCTTATTGCGATAGACAGTCTCGGTAAAACACGTACTCAAACGATAAGCATCGAAATCGTTAATAATAAAAAACCCGATGTGAGCATCACTTTTCCAAATAATGGTGAAACATTTCCAGAAGGGGAGCTTATTACTTTTTTAGGCCAAGCCAGTGACCCAGAAGAAGGAACACTTACGGGTACGCAGCTAGCCTGGACGACATCGATTAATAGCCGAAATTTAGGCGATGGCAATTCGGCTTTGGTCAATGATTTGCTTGGCCCCAGTATTACCGCTGCTAATTCAGGCACTATTGGCCAAATCATTACGCTCACAGCAATGGATAGTACGGGCTTAGCCAACGACGATAGTATTGTTGTGAAAATCAGCCCTGCCGGTAATACCGCTCCTGAAGCCAGTTTTACGCTTTCATCATTAACTGGGGAGGTAGAAACAACCTTCTCTGCCGATGCCTCAGGCAGTAGCGATCAACAAGATAGCCTCGCGGATTTACAATTCCGCTGGCAGTGGGATGGTGGCTCAGCACCGGATTGGAGCGGTATTGCATTTACTTCTATAAGGACTGACTCACGTATCTATAACACCGCCGGTGACTATTCGATTTGGTTACAGGTTAAAGATACCGCGGGGGCTACAGGCCTGTATTCTCAAACCGTCACGGTTAACAATGTAGCCACGAACGACGATTTTACCAAGCTATCAGCCAGTGGGCAGTCCTTGCCTTATGCGGCGACCGAATGGAGCTGCGTACGAGATAATGCAACGGGATATGTGTGGGAAAAGAAAACCCAAGATGGTGGTATTCACGATCGATCTTTAATCTATTTGTGGGGCGGAGTAGGCGCTGATAATAGTGGTGATATATTTGCTGACGACTGGGATGTATTAGTTAATGGTAGTAATAGTGAGAGCCTCTGTGGCTCGACTGCCTGGCGAGTTCCTACGATTGATGAGCTACTGACGATTGTTGCTGCTGACCCTGGCCCTCATGGTTATTTTCTAGCGATAACGGCTGATTTGGATTATTGGTCGAGCACGGCTTCTGCAGACGTCGTATGGGAAGCGATGGCCGTGAGTAATAGCTCTAAAGTCGCGGTAAGCAGGAATCGAAATAGCTTTCGCGAAGTGCGATTGATGCATGAATAGCGAAAATATCCTTCAGTTACTCACGTTTGGCCTAAATGGCCCATCTCTTGCTCTACCTCTCTTAATATTATTATAAATCGCTGAAACACCCGCGTGCATCACCAAGCATGTTCTTTTATAGAGCAGGGTTTGCTGTAGTTGCACGGTACTGGTGCTATCGGTAAGAGAGAGGCTCCCAACTCATGCTATTTGGCAAGAAGCTTTTAAAAAGTACGTTCTCAAGAAGTAAGATCTTTGGACGCAAGGAACAGAATCCTATCCGTATCGCGGATAAGAATATTCACCAGTGGAAATACACCACCTGTGGTTACTGCTCTACCGGTTGTTCTATCGAAGTTGGCTTAAACGAAGAAGGCAAAGCGGTGGCAAGCCGTGGTAATGCCAACGCCGACGTAAACCGTGGCAAATTGTGCATCAAAGGTATCTTCGAGCACGAGCTGTTCGATGCTTCAGGTCGTGGTGATAAGCCCCTCATGCGTAAAGCACCTTACGATGCATGGCAGCCATCTGATTGGGATAGCACCCTTGATCATATGGGCAGCGAGATTCAGCGCATCCAAGAAGCCCACGGTAAAGACAGCTTCGCCATTGTTTCTACAGGCCAGCTACTAACCGAAGAATTTTACACCTTGGGCAAACTAGCCCGTGGTTGTATTGGTAGTAATAACTACGACGGTAATACCACGCTTTGTATGGCGTCGGCGGTATCGGGCTACAAGCGCTCGTTTGGTAGCGATGGCCCTCCTGGTTGCTACGACGATTTTGAACATACCGAATGTTTAATGGCGTGGGGTTCTAACTTACCCGAGCAGCACCCAATCATTTACTGGCGTTTAAAAGAAGCGCTAGAGAAGCGTAAATTCCCAGTGATCGTTATCGACCCTCGCGTCACCATGTTTGCTCAGTTCGCTGACATTCACCTAGCGATTACTCCAGGAACCGATTTGGCATTAATGAATTCATTAATGCACGTGATTCTGGCTGAAGGCTTAGAAGATCGTGATTACATCGATGCCCATACCAATGGTATCGAAGAAGTAGAAGCCTGCGTAAAAGATTACGATCCAATTACCGCTTCAAAAATCTGTGGTATCAGCGAAGACAGTATTCGCCAAGTTGCACGTTTGTATGCAAAAGCAGGATCGGCCATGTCGATCTGGACTATGGGCATCAACCAGTCAACTCACGGCAGCGATGGCGTAGTCGGCATTAATAGCATCAACCTAATTACTGGCAACATCGGTAAGCCAGGTGGCACCTCACTTTCGATCACTGGTCAGTGTAATGCCATGGGAACTCGTGAGTGGTCTTCTTGCTCGGGTTTGCCTGGTTATCGTATGTTGGAAAAACCAGAACAGAGAAAAGAGATTGCTGACTTCTGGGGCATTGACGAAGAGTTCTTCCCGAAGAAACGTGGCCTAGCACAAACCGATATTTTCCCAGCCATTGAAGCAGGGGAAATTAAAGGTTTATGGCTGGTGGCGACCAACCCAATGACTTCCATGCCGAATACCGCCCGTATTCGTAAGATCT
>Ga0209292_1000594_pt1 | contig 46932 bp, 43 predicted proteins | sample GOMGulsemesocosm_2_FD_184634 | JGI IMG/M metagenome (GOLD analysis project Ga0209292, IMG submission 184634) | Methane-oxidizing microbial communities from mesocosms in the Gulf of Mexico - GOM9C Gulf of Mexico (SPAdes) (version 2) | ecosystem: Environmental > Aquatic > Marine > Cold seeps...
TTGAGTCCGAAGAGCTTGAGTCCGAAGAGCTTGAGTCCGAAGAGCTTGAGTCCGAAGAGCTTGAGTCCGAAGAGCTTGAGTCCGAAGAGCTTGAGTCCGAAGAGCTTGAGTCCGAAGAGCTTGAGTCTGAAGAACTTGAGTCCGAAGAGCTTGAAGAGCTTGAAGAGCTTGAAGAGCTTGAAGAGCTTGAAGAGCTTGAAGAACTTGAAGAACTTGAAGAACTTGAATCAGGTGTATCAGGTGTATCAGGTGTATCAGGTGTATCAGGTGTATCAGGTGTATCAGGTGTATCAGGTGTATCAGGTGTATCAGGTGTATCAGGTGTATCAGGTGTATCAGGTGTATCAGGTGTATCAGGTGTATCAGGTGTATCAGGTGTATCAGGTGTATCAGTATTTAATGCCTGAGCCGCATCAATAACGGCCGCGGCCACATCGTCTAGATTAACAGAAATGCTTCCACCAGTACTTAAAGATGCTTGAATATTTCCTGTCGTAGCTATTTCACCCGCTAAAGCAGTTAAAATAGTAACTGCATTTTCCAGTCCTGCAATTGGAGTTGAAGTACCTGTTGTATCAGTAATATTACCATCTGCATTACCATCTGCTGCATCATCAGCGACATCAGCTAATACAGCATTCATATCACCCCCTACGCCCGCAGCACGACGTACTAATTCGCCAGCGACTTCATTGGCATCAGAAACTGTTTTTATATCTGCATCAGTCACTAAACCCAAAGCAATAAGATTGCTAAGGTCACTTAAGTCAAAATCGGCTCTTGCCGCTAATGCATTTAAGCCAGGCGCAAAAGCTTGAACAACAGAGACTTGTGCATTCTTTAAGGCTGCTGGAGTTACATCTTTAAGGTTTCCACCCGAATTTTTAATTGCAGTTTTAAGTGCTAATGTGGTTAACATATTAGCACTGGACTTAATAGATTGACCTGGAGTAGCAGATGCAATAAGCGACTGAACGACAACAGAAGGCGCTTCATCTGTGGACTGATCGATACCACCTGTTACTGATACTTGTAAAGGTGCTACAGCCGTTGATGGTAAAGTAAATGAGAAGTTACCTAATTCATCAGTAGTTCCACCCTCAAACGAATTACCTTCTGCATCTGTAATGGTAACGGTACCGCCCACAATAATACCTTTAACCGCTGTTCCAGCAACAGAAGCCCCTGCAACTGAAGATGAAGATGAAGATGAAGATGAAGATGAAGCATTATTGCCATCATCACAGCCTGCTAAACCCATAGACAGCGCCGAAGACACTAATAAAACAGATAACTTCTTTTTAAATTTAAAAGTACTCATATTAAAACCTTAAATTAAATTAATTTAATAAATAACATTGCAATGTTGTATTACATAAAATCTTTTAGTAACTTCTCCTAGACTAACGTCAAAGCTACTACCAATCAAGCTCTATTTTTCATTCTTAAGAAAATTATAGCCCTTCCCAAGGCTCAAATAAGCCTTTAGTATCAATACCAAACCCATCAAGTATTCGACCTACGGCTTCATCGACCATTGCCGCGATGGAATTGGATTTATTATAAAACGCGGGCATAGGTGGGTAGATAATTGCGCCCATTTCTGTGGCGCTGGCCATATTGCGAATATGCGCTAAATTGAGTGGCGTTTCACGGGGCATAATGACTACACGGCGGCGTTCTTTAAGGGCGACATCGGCGCTGCGAGAAATAAGATTATCACCAAAACCGTGGGCAATTGCGGCTAGGGTTTTCATAGAACATGGCGCGACAATCACGCCTTCGGTTTTAAAAGAACCACTGGCAATACTGGCGGCAATATCATTCACGCCATGAGTGACATCCGCCAGCGCATACAGCTCTTTACGTTCCATATCCAGTTCGTATTTTAAATTGACCAAACCCGCCGAAGAAATCACCACGTGCGATTCCCATTCTGCCTGTTCTTGTAATACTTGTAACATCCGTACGCCATAAATTGCGCCCGTTGCTCCCGTAATCGCAATCACTAAGCGTTTTTTTTGCTTACTCATGAATGAAATCCTCGGCCATTTTCTGGCTTGCCCGTACGAGAGCATCTATCATTTCCGCGCCTTGGGCAATATGTGCTGAATTGGGCAAGATGCTATAAGTCGCTTGAGGCAACATAGCTTTTAAACGAGTGGCGGATTCGATAGGGCAAACGAGATCTTGTCGGCCATGAATAATATGCGTAGGTATCGCTTGTAAGTTGCTGCAATTTTCGAGAATTTGGTTTTCCTGAATAAAATAGTGATTTTTAGCGAAATGTAATTCCATTTTGACTTGTAGCACCATGTGTTCGGTAATATGTTCAGGCATTTCTTCTATTTTAAACAGGTTTCCTAAAGCGACTTGACTGCTCCAATGCATCCACGCTTTGGTGACTCGGCGTACTGCAATTTCATCTTCTCCCCATAAGGTGGTGTAAAGATAGTCAATATTATGCTGCGGTAAACTGTCTAATAAGGCTTGATAGGCTTCAGGGTAAATATTACTCACACCACTGGAGTGAATAAACCAAGCTAAATCGTGTTCTCGTGCTAAAAAGACCCCGCGTACAATAAGTCCTGCGACTTGTTGTGTGTGCTGCTGGGCATAAAGTAAGGCTAAAGTACTGCCCCACGAGCCGCTGAATAAAACCCATTGCTTAATGTTTAATCTATGACGAATACGCTCCATGTCATCGATTAAATCTTGCGTGGTATTATCTTCTAAGTCACCAAAAGGTAGGGATTGTCCACAGCCGCGCTGGTCAAAAAGAATAATATGATACAGTTCGGGATCAAAAAAACAGCGGTGTTTCGGTTTAGTACCTGAACAAGGGCCGCCATGTAAAAAAAGGACAGGAATGCCGTGAGGGTTGCCCGATTGTTCAACGTAAACTTGGTGCTGACTTTCTGTGTCTAAAAAAAAAGTGCGAAACGGTTCAATCGCGGGATACAGTGTTTGCATAATCAGTGCGCCTATATAATTAAAGAGTAAATTCTGTAGGAAAGCGAAAAAAATTTTGACCCATCCCAATACATTTAACCCCTATTCCTTCCCTGTTGGAGAAGGCTAGGATGAGGAGATTTAAATAATCACGTATTGGGATTGTCTGGAAAGAGCTTAAAATTCGATACCTTGTTCTGCTTTAATACCTTGGGAATAAGCGTGTTTTACTTTGGTCATATTGGTGACGGTATGTGCGACTTCTATTACTTCAGGCGCGGCATTACGGCCAGTGAGAACTAAGTGCATCCAAGGCGGTTTTTCGTTGGTAATAAAATCTGCTATTTCTTGGCCTGCAATCCAGTTATAACCACAGCAATAATTAATCTCATCCAGTAAAACAAAATCAAATTCTTCAGAGAGTATTTTTTGCTGACTAAATTCCCAAATTTCACGGCTGGTTTTAATATCCTGTTCGGGATTTTTAGTATCCCAGGTAAAACCATCGCCTAAAACATGCCATTCGATATTATCAAATTTTTCAGCGGCTTTTTGTTCGCCTGTTTGCCATTTTCCTTTGATATATTGAATCACACAGACTTTCATGCCCCAACCTGCGGCGCGAAAAACCATGCCCAACGCACTGGACGATTTCCCTTTGCCTTCGCCTGTATTAACGACCACTAAGCCTTGTCGACGATCTCTTTCTTTCATTTTATAATTCTCCTTTAAGCCATGCCGCAATCACACTGGGCGCGCTGGCAAAATACCAATGTATGTATGAGGCACGTAAATTTTTATAACGGATACCTGTATCACCTCTATCTACTTGAAAACAAGCCGTGAACGCCTGTGTTGTTTCACGGGTTGAATGATGAAATTCATGACCTCTGAGTCCTGAAGCTTCTTCTCTATAGCCTAATGAGGCTAATTTAGATTGCATTTTAGAACGGTACGGTAACATATTTGCCATTGGCCATGTCTTTCCTGCGCAATCGGTCAGTGATTCCCCCAGCAGCATCGCTCCGCCACACTCCGCTAACACAGGTTTATTGCTTTCAATAAAAGCACGTAACGAAGGCCATGTATTAGAGCTGGATAAGGTTTCAGCAAACAGTTCAGGATAACCGCCCACGAGCCACACCGCATCCGCAGATTCTGGAATGGGTTCTCCTTTTAGCGGGGAGAAATATAACAGGCTTGCGCCGTGTGCTTGTAAAAAATCAATATTAGCAGGATAGATAAAGCAACACGCGGCATCACGGCTAATGGCAAGGGTAATGCCTGATAAATCCACTGACGGTGTAATGTCTGGATAATCGGTTTTATTTTTGGCTAATAAGGAAATGAAATCTTGAGTAAGCCAATGGAAAAAAGGTAAAAAATCAGGCAGTTCAACTTCTGAAGGTTGCATTAAACCTAAGTGCCGTTCGGGTAAACAAGGCGCTTGTTTTTCCATCCATGCAATTAACGGTGGCATCTGATGTTCTGTTAATGCATCCGCCAATAAGTTGGCATGATGCGCACTGCCTACGCGGTTGGCAATAATACCTGCAATCTCCACCTGCATTTTTTGTGCATACTCGACAAAGCCGCTGACTAAAGGCACAATCGTGCCGCTCATGCCTTGGGCATTGACCACTAAAAAAACAGGAAGCTGTAATTGTTGCGCGAGTTCGGCACTGGAGCCACTGCCTCCGACCCCTGAACGCCCATCAAATAAGCCCATCACGCCTTCAATGATGGCGAAATCCGCTGTTTCGGCTTGTTGAGCTAATAAAGCCTGTGAATTTTTCACCCCGACCATGCGTGTATCTAAATTATAGGAAGGGCGGCCTGTAATAGCTTGATGCCATAAAGGGTCTAAATAATCGGGTCCCGCTTTAAAGGAGGTAAGGGAATGGTTATCTGCTTTTAAGCTTTGCAGTAAGGCGAGCATGACCGTGGTTTTACCACAGCCTGATTGCGTACCGGCTAAAAGAGCTGTTTTCATTTTATCTGTCAGTGTTGTTCTATAAATACCCATGATAAAACAGCTTAGCTGAATATTCGAGCCATTAAAAACGCAGGCTATATTTTCTAAGGGGTATTGCTACAATAGCGATTAATTAATTGTCTTTTTTTATGAGATTTCAATGGACGTAATACAAAAAATTGCCGACGAATTAGCGGTAAGAAACCAACAAATTCAAGCCACTGTCGATTTATTGGATGGTGGCGCGACCGTGCCTTTTATTGCGCGTTATCGTAAGGAAGTGACGGGCGGCTTGGATGATACCCAGTTACGTTTATTGGACGAACGCCTCCTGTATTTGCGTGAACTGAATGCCCGCAGGGAGACGATTTTAAGCAGTATTCGCAGCCAAGAGAAATTAACCCCTGAATTAGAATGGGTGATTCAAGCGGCTGAGACGAAAACACAATTAGAAGATGTATATTTACCTTATAAACCGAAACGCCGTACTAAAGCGCAAATGGCGCGTGAAGCGGGATTAGAACCGTTAGCGGATGCGGTATTGGCGGATAGGAACAGTACGCCCTTGTTAATCGCCGAAAGTTATCTTAATGCAGAGCATAAAATACAAACAGCAACCGACGCTTTGGACGGGGCGAGGCAGATTATTATGGAACGCCTATCGGAACAAGCCGAATTAGTGCGTGATTTACGTGAAAAAATATGGAATCAAGGTATTGTGCAAGCCACGGTCGCCAAAGGTAAAGAACAAGAAGCTGCTAAATTCAAAGACTATTTTGATTACCAAGAAGCGATTCATAAAATTCCTTCCCATCGTGCTTTGGCATTATTTCGGGGGCGTAATGAGGGCTTATTAACGATTAATTTACTCCCCGCGGCGGATGAAAAAGAAGCGCACAGGCGTTGTGCTAATATCTTGGCCAATCATTTACAGGTAACGGATATTTCAAAAGCCGCTGATGCGTGGTTAGCGGAAACGGCGCGCTTTGCTTGGAAAGTGAAATTATTCACGCGGATTGAATTAGACCTTAATCAACAATTACGCGAAGCCGCAGAAAAAGAAGCCATTAAAGTTTTTTCGCTGAATTTAAAAGATTTATTATTAGCCGCTCCCGCAGGCGCTAAAACCACCTTAGGTTTAGATCCTGGTATTCGTACAGGCGTAAAAGTGGCGGTGGTCGATCCAACAGGTAAACTTTTAGACACAGAAACCATTTATCCACACGCCCCTAGAAATCAATGGCATGAATCCATAGCCAGTTTAGCTAAGTTGATTGCCAAGCATCAAGTGCAGTTAGTCAGTATTGGCAATGGCACGGGGTCACGAGAAACCGACCAATTAATGTCTGATTTAATGAAGCAGCATAAAGAATTGGTGTTTAATAAAGTCATTACTTCGGAAGCGGGCGCTTCGGTGTATTCCGCCTCAGAATTAGCTGCCAAAGAATTTCCTGACTTGGATGTTTCCTTGCGTGGGGCGGTTTCCATTGCCCGTCGTCTACAAGACCCTTTAGCTGAGTTAGTAAAAATTGAAGCCAAAGCCATTGGCGTGGGGCAATATCAACATGATATTAACCAAGTTCAATTAGCCCGTGGTTTGGATGCCGTGGTTGAAGATTGTGTAAATGCTGTGGGGGTGGATGTGAACACCGCTTCTGTTGAATTATTGCAGCAAGTATCTGGCTTATCGCGCACCATTAGCCAAAATATTATTGGCTACCGTGATGAGCAAGGCGCGTTTAGTAATCGTAAGCAATTAAAGAAAGTACCGCGTTTAGGCGCGAAAGCTTATGAACAAGCGGCAGGATTTTTGCGTATTGGCAAAGGTGAAAACCCTTTAGATGCTTCTTCAGTCCATCCCGAATCCTATCCCGTTGTGCAAGCGATTGTGAAGCAATCAGGACATAGTATTGAGGAATTAATGGGTAAAACACAGATTTTAAAAAGCCTTAATCCACGTGACTATATCAGCGACAGCTTTGGGCTGCCAACGGTCACAGATATTTTACTGGAACTGGATAAACCCGCGCGTGACCCGCGCCCTGAATTTAAAAGCATTCAATTTAAAGCGGGTGTGGAAAAAATCAGTGATTTAAAAGAAGGAATGCGCTTGGAGGGTGTGGTAACGAATGTAGCTAATTTTGGCGCGTTTGTAGATATTGGCGTGCATCAAGATGGCTTAGTGCATATTTCACACCTTGCGGATGTGTTTGTCAAAGACCCGCGCGATATAGTTAAAACAGGTGATAGAGTTCAGGTGAAAGTGGTAGAAATTGATATAGCCCGTAAGCGCATTGCCTTATCAATGAAAAAAGAAAAAACCGAACCCAGCATGGATACTATGCCGCGAGATAAGAAAATCCCCGCTAAAAAACAGCCTGCTAAATCCTCCCTACCACCAAGCAACGCCTTTGCCAATGCGTTTGCCAGTGCATTAAAAAAATAACCCGACGTGTTTTAGCTCCCTCTCCTGTGGGAGAGGGCTGGGGGCAAGGAGAAAATATTGATAACCAGCCCTCTTGCTAAAAAATCGTACAGGGATAACGGAATCAATTAATATTCCGTATTTCTACACAGGCAAGTACTACATAGATATATTATTTTAGAGGCTTTAACTATGAATATAAGTGCAACCCCCACTAAATATAATGGGTGTAAATATAGAAGTAAAATGGAAGCAAAAACTGCTGTATTCCTTGATTCATTAAAAATTAGTTTTGAATACGAAAAAGAGGGCTATAAGCTTATTTTACCTTTTTCTTCTCCAAACGAAGAAAGAGATGAAATTTTTTATCTCCCAGACTTTTATATTCCAGCTCAAGACTGTATTGATGAGTGCTTTATTGAAGTAAAGGGAGTGACACCAAGTTATGACGAAAATGAAAAGGCTATCGCTTTATGTTTGGCTACAAAAATTCCAGTCATATTTGTCTATGGATTTCCTGATATGGAAAAGACTTTCGACCATATCAATGGGTATATTCCAAGTAATGAAGATGGGAAGTACTTTGACTTTGACGATGTTTTTAAAAATAACGTTCCTTTATTTTTTTTAAAGCGTGGCAATAAAATTGTTTTTCAACAGTTTGATGAAAATAAGGCTATTTTTGATGATGACAATTTACACTACACAAACTTATTTGATGATAAGTATTACGAAGATGTGAGCTTGGCATATAGCGAGGCTAGGTATGCATTCTCTCCAAAATAAACCGCCTGAAAAAGCAGTAAGGTGGATTCGCGATAGCAATCCACCCTGTTACAAAATCCACCGAATCAAATGGAGATGCAAAGGTCTTGTTTCTTGCCTTCTTATTGTTCCCAGTGTTACTGCTATTAAGTTAAGCATTTTGACATAGGATCTGCTGACGATAGGAAGCGCATCAGGCGCATAGAAGATACGCTTCGTGCCTCAGCACATCCTTATAGTATCGTCTTAACTTAATGGAAGTAATCACTCTAGTATGGGAATACATCTGTAGGCGCTCTAGCGTCAACTATTAAGGGGCTTGCAAGAATTATGTCAATTAAAAGCAGTCAGGAGATTTGAGCGGGAAGCGTCTTTTGTTTTTTTTCAGGGTCAATAAAAAAACGGGACAACAATAAAACTTAGTGGTATCTTAATAAGAGATGCCATACACAAAACCCGGCAAGGTTTTATGTACGGACTAACCTTAACCATAAAGCAGCTATGGCAAAAGTATTAGAGAAAATTTTAGTCGATTCCGATTGAAACCTCAATGCTTTGCTTGTAGTCATACAAATAAGTGAAGCCAATGACCTTACAAAATTCCGTAATATTGCCCCAAAACGATTCCGTATTATTAATTCGCGAGTCTATTTTTCAACTGGTTGATTTTAACTATGTCGCCGCCGCGTTTGTGAATCAAGTTATCTATTGGCGTGAAAAAATGGGACGACAATTCTATAAAACCGACCAAGATTTTGCCGATGAATTGCATATTTCTATTCATAAATTCAGACGGTTAAAACAGGAGACTTTAGCGAAGCTTCCGTTTATAACAACGTCGCTGAAAAAAATCCCCGCGCGGACGCATTACGAATTGGATATTGAATCTCTGAATAACGCGTTAGCCAAGCTAAAACTCCCCGCTAAAGCCACGAAAAATCGCAGATTACGCAAAAAGGCACAAACCAGTTTACCCACTTCTGAGCAAACAAGTGTAAGCAAACCCGCTGAAACTATTACAGAGACTAAAACAGAGATTACTAAAAAAACAACCACAGAAAAAAATCCCGTGGTGGTTTCTTTGGATTGTTTTTCTGACCAAGAACAGCCTGCGGCTAAAAAAAAATTATCTAAACTCAATAGCTCTCAACAACTGGCCGTTTTAGCGGTGATACAGTGCGCGATACAAAACAGCAGTATTAAAAATAAAATCGGTTATCTTCATGCGGTGGTCAAATCCGTACAGGATGGTACCTTTACGCCAGCGACTCCCGCTAAAAAAGTGCTGACCCCCGAAGAAAAAGAACAGAAGAAAAAGGCGGATAAAATCGCCGAAGCACAGCGCGAGCAACTTGTTCAGCAACAGTATCTTCAACAACAAGCCGCCTATAAAAAAGCCCAAGAACAGGCAGGTAAAAAAACAGAATCTAAACCGCGTGAGAAGTGTCCTTTAAGCGGTTTATTAAACAAAATGCGGGGATAAGTCACATCAAGCAGAGTTTAAAGGCAGGGGAAAAAAGCCCTTTATTTTAAACTCCTCACCCCAGCCCTCTCCAGCAGGAGAGGGAGCTAAAACACATAAGGAGAGGAGATTTTCATTGCCTAAGTTCTGCTTGATAAACGCTTAAACATATAGATTACAATATAGGTCTTGGCTTACAGATTTTAGTCTAAGTGAATAAATCAAGTATTCCCAAAAAAATGCGCTTAGGAGCGATCAATAAAAATTGATTGGGCAGGGTGTTATTTTAGAAAATAGAACGATTCATTAGGAGAAATAAGTTATGTTTAGTCGAATGGCGCTTATGAAGTTTCATGTGCTTTTAGCGGTGTGTATATTGCCTGTTGCAACGATGTTTTTTGTGACTGGGGCTTTGTATACATGGGGTATCAAAGGCGATTATGAGGTTAAAGTTTATACTTTAGAATTACAACAACCTTTGCAGAAACAAGTCGGATATTTAGTTGATATTGTAAAAGATGAATTAAAGAGAAAATCGCTTTCTTTGCCTACAGGAAAAGCGAAAATAAAGACAATAGGCTCGTCTTTTAAATTGGAGTGGACGGGTTCGAATAAGGATATTATTTTACAAGCCAGTGCTAATCCTCTTATTGCGCAATTAAAAGTAAAAGAAACGGGGTGGCATCGACTGTTTGTACAGCTACATAAGGCAAAAGGGGGTGTTCTTTTTAAGATATATGCGACTCTTTTAGCCATTGCTTTACTTTTTCTGTTTGTGACTGGTTTTATCATGGCGTGGCAATTACCCAAATTGCGTAATATGGTTTTAACGTCCAGTACCTTTGGTTTGGTGCTTTTTGCTATAGTGGTCTTTTTGAGCTAATCTCAGTTCAGCATCAATACGAGTATTAAAATATGAAAATATGGGTGGATTCAGATGCCTGTCCTGTGGTGATTCGGGATATGTTGCATAGGGCTGCGGAGCGTACTGAAACTTTGGTGACTTTTGTGGCCAATCAGTTTATTCGCACACCGCCGTCAAAATATATTAAATTTATTCAAGTCTCTCGGGGCTTTGATGTGGCCGATAATGAAATTGTAAATCGTTTGGAGAGTGGCGATTTAGTGATTACGGGGGATATTCCCTTGGCGGCTGAAGTGATTGAAAAAGGCGGATTGGCTTTAAATCATCGTGGTGAGTTTTATACGCCTGAAAATATTCGCGAGGCTTTGAATATGCGCGATTTTATGGACAGTTTACGTTCCAGTGGTATAGAAACGGGTGGGCAATCAGCTTTAAATCAAAGTGATCGACAGGCGTTTGCGAATCAGTTGAATAAGTGCTTGGCTAATATGGGTAAAGAAGAATTAGTTTTCTAATTTAAGCGGTTGATTAGTTTTTGTAATTCCTGTGTCTTTATTTTGTCTTTGAGCCACTGACGAATAAAAAGTGCGCGGTTCAGTGTGTTTTTTGCGCTGGTAAGTTTTCCTAAAGCTATTTGAATCGCCGCCATTTCCTGTAGACAGGTAGCAATCGCGCGTCTGTCGGCTTGCTTTTTATAATAGTTTAAGCTGGATGTTATTAAGGGTAGAGCTTTTTTAGGGTGTTTATCTTGAAGGTATTTTAATGCTAATAGTCGATTAAACAAGGCTTGTTGTGCTGTATCGAGTGGGGTTTTTTTAATGGCTTCTCGAAGGTTTTTTAGTGTTGTCGGGCTGTTTTTATCCTGTGCAAAGAGGACGAATTTTAGCTGTGTTAGGCGTTGATTTATTGTTTTGTTGTTGAATACGGGTAGAGCCTGCAAGGCTTGTGGATAGGATTTTTTTGCAAAAAGCAGGCGAGCATAGAGTGGTTTGCTTTTTGGGTGTTGGTGTATCTGTGATAAATTTTGTTGGGCGACTGAAAGTTGATTAATAGCTAAGGCGGCTTCTATTAAGTTAAGCGTTGCAAGGGTCTGCCCTTGTTGTTCATCAATACTTTGATAGGCTCTTTTTGCTTGGCTGAATAAGTTGATAGCCAGTGTGTAGTTATCTTGTTGATAGGCTTTGATTCCTTTGTGTAACAGGGATTCCGATTGAATAACAGGCGTAGGGCGTAAATCGGGTAAGCGGGTACAACTCGACAGTATGAGCAGCAAGAATAGGCATTTAATCATGATGTCCTGCTTCTTGTATCATCAGTTCACCACTGGGTTGGGGGAGAGTCGTGGAAAGCGGCCATACTTTCTGTACACCCTGAACGGTATCTTCTAGGGCGTTAATAAGAGGCTGGGCTTCATTGGCGCGTTGTTCAATGCTATTTAAGGTTTTGATAAAGGCATTCAATAGTTGGGTAATCTGTTTTGCTTGCTGAGAGTCATAGAGTGCTTTACCCAGTGCACCTTCACCTGAAGTAATGGCATGAGAGATGTGTTCTATATTTTTTAAGATAACGGAAAAACTTTGATTGCTATCATGCAAGGTTTGAGGGTCAATGGCTTTTATTAATTTGGCTAAGTCTGCCACAGTGGATTCTAGGTTATTAATAACGGGCTTGATGCTTTCAATAAGTTCATCTGTCGTAACCGGTTCCTCCAGATGCAAGGTTGAATTAGGAGCTAACAAGGGAAGTTTTGGGTTTCCCGCAGAAATAATGATGGTGGCATTGCCTATAAGGGATAGTTTACTCAGTGCGCCACTCGAATCTTGTCTAATAAGTTTAGCAAAGCCTTGATAGACAAAGAAAGTAATATGAATTTTATTTTCATCGGTAATATCAATGGCTGCCACTTTTCCCACTTCGATGCCAGAGACATTGACTAAGGTTTCTGTGCTAATGCCTTGGGCGTTATTCATATAAGCATGATAATAAATGGCATCATCAAACATTTTAGCGGATTGGATTTTAACAAAGATAAGCGCGCTAATAATGGACAGTGCAGTGATAAAAAAGATACCTACTAAGCGTTCTCGCGTACTTTGACTGAGGTAATGAATGTAGTGTAACGTTGGGGTTTTATTTTTCATGACGCTTTAGATAGTGCTGAAAGGGTTTCCAGTGAGAGAATTGATGAAATTTTTGGGCATCGTAGTGGATAATTTGTGCTTGAGCCCGTTGTATAAAATCCAGTCCTGTTTCATTGGTTATCAATGTAAGTTTAAACTCGTTTGCAAGAGGGATAAGTTTTTCGCGTAACTTTTCTGCTTCTTGTTTGTTAAGCCCTATAAAAGGTTTGTCGAGAAAGACTACTTGAGGTTCTAGCATTAAGGCGCGAGCAATTAAGAAGTATTTTTTTTCAAGAGGGCTAATAAAGTTGGGTAAGCTCGAATGAATGCTATTACAGCTAAAATAATTTAATAAATAATAGGCGCGTTCAGTGATTTCTTGACGTGAACCTTGTTGATGATAGTTTGCGGCCAGTGTGAGATTAGCAAAGCCGGATAACCAAGAGACTAATTGAATTTCATGGTTAATATAAGCCGTATTGAGTGGCTTTATGTATCTAATATTACCACTGTAAGCGGGAAAATGTTTATCAAGCATTTGTAAGTAAAGACTAAGATTGATACTCGCACTGTGAAAACAGAGAGTTGAATTTTCTGGCAGTAAACAACTTAGAGCTGGGCTATTTTCGTTGGGTTGGGCTTCTTCAGCTTTGATAAGCATATTAAATAATAGCAAACAGGGTATTGATGATAAAAATGACGATTAAACTGTGTACGATAGCTTTTTGGGTCGCTTGTGGGACTTCGGTAATACAGGATTGAATATTAAAGGCAAAATAACAGGCATAGCCAGCAATGGCCGCGCCACTTAATAGATTCTTTAAAAGAAATAAAAAAAGTTCTTGGTTAGTAAAGGAATCTATCACAATAAAAAAGTATTTAAAGTTGGAGGGAGAACCCAGTAGGCCTGAAAAGAAAATACCAAATACTATAGAGAAGGTTGCAACGTAGACGGCGAGTGTCATTTGGGAGATAGCCAGCGCAATAATCCGTGGGTAGGCAAGGTAAACATAAGGGTCAACTCCAAGAAAAGCCAGTCCTTTGGTTTCTTGATGCACAACCATATTACCAATATCAACTGTAATCGCAGAGCCAGAACGTGAGATAAGGATAATCGCTGTTAAGGTTGGACTGAGCTGCAAGGCGATAAATTTGGTTAATAAACGGATAACCTCTGCTTCGCTGCTGAAAGTCTGTAAAAAAAGAATGAGTTGTGCGGTCACTCCCAGTCCAATAAAAATAGAGAGAATGAATAGGGTTGGAAACAAGGTATCAATGCCACTAAAAATAATTTGTGCAGTAATAGTGTGTTGAATAAGATGATTTTTTCGGTGTTGAGACTGATAAACTCCACCGCGCTTAAGTATTACTAGGCTTAGTTGCAAGGCTGCAAAAAAACTATGGACGTATTGAATAATCCATCGGCCAAGGCTTTCTAGTAAATATAACAAAAAGGTTATCATGGATTTAGCCATCCATTAAGAATATGTATCTCCCACCTGCGCCGATGCGAAGCATCGTCCTTGAACCAAAAGGTTCAAGTGGGAAGCTATCCTGCATTTCAGGCTTTCCGTAAACGGACATGCACACCAGTACAAGAATCGCCTCCCGAGGGTAAATTAGGTCCAAGGAACACCCACCCCACTGTCGAACGCCGCAGGAGATACGAAATGTATTTTAAACGCTTTTTAAGGCAGTTTCGATTTTAAAATACATTTTGTTAATACTTTTCTCTTGTGTAGAGCTTGCAGGTGAATGATTTTGTTTAATTTGCGCCAGTTCATGGGTTAAATTAAGTGCGGTAAGAATAGCGGCACGCTCGGCACTGGAGACCTTACCTGTGGAGCGAATTTCACGAATTTGTTGATCCAGTTGTTTCGCAGAATAGACAAGCTCTTTTTGTTCTTCTTTAGGGCAAAGTATTTTGTATTCTTTACCTAAAATTTCAAGAGTAACAGGGATTGATGAGCTACTCATTTGTCATGTTCCATATCTTTTAATCGGGTAAGCATCGCTTCTACACGAGTACGTGCAATATTGGTTTTTTCCAGTAACTGTGCTTTTTCTTTCACTAACGTATCTTGCTTGGTTTTAAGGGTTACGTTTTCATTTTGCAGTGCAGCATAGCGTTCAATAAGCTCATCGAGCTTATCTTCCAGTTCTTTGAGGTCAATGGATTGCTTGGTCTTAGTCATGGCGTGGTGTAAATTCTATAGGTCTATTTTTTAGAAGGTATGATTGCATAGGATCTTGCTGGCTTGTGAGCTTTGTAGAGGCTTTATAATGAAAGCTATTTTCCTATGTAAGCTTATCAATTATGCTTCATCCGTTTCTTATTCCACTGTTTCGGTATAATAAGTGCGATAAGACTATGGTAGCATAAGCGCACATTATATGTATTCGCCTTGCTTTAAGTAAGGCTTGGTTTTAATTTTAAATTTATATTAATTACTATGAGTTATTCAATCGTTAATTCGACTATTTTACAAAAAGAGGCGGCTGACAGTGCTGCAGAAGTACATGGTATTGCCAGTGCCTTACTGTGTATTGATGCCAGTACCGATGCAAGTGATTGGATGGGCGAAGCGATGAGCCGTGAGGCGGATTTATTAGAAGACGATAAAGATTTGTTTATTAATTTATTTAATCATACCAAAGACTTAATCGAGAGTGATGAATTTTTATTTGATTTGTTTCTGCCTGAAGAAGAGGAAGGACTAGAGGATAGGGCCATTGCTTTAATGCAGTGGTGTGAAGGCTTTTTATTTGGCATGGGGCGTATTCAAACCAGCAGTAAATGGCCAGAAGAAATTGATGAGATTTTAAAAGATATTGTTGAATTAAGTAAGATGGATACCGGACTAGAAGAGGATGATGAAGAGGGAGAAGCTGCCTTAGTCGAGATTCAAGAATATTTACGCGCTTCGGTGATGTTAATTTATACAGAACTAAACGGTTCAGCTAATAAAGACAGTGAGATTTTAGATTAATGCATCAACAAGAATTTATAGCCCGTCGTGAACAATTAATGTCTCAAGTAGGGGCTGGTAATATTGCTATTATTAGCAGTGCTAATACACGGACTCGAAATCGAGATGTGGATTACCCTTTTCGCCAAGACAGTGATTTTTTCTATTTAACAGGGTTTAATGAGCCGAATGCCGTAGCCGTTTTTATTCCTGAGCGGGAGCAAGGGGAATACATTCTCTTTTGCAAAGAATACGATCAGAAAAAAGCCTTATGGGAAGGTGCTCATGCAGGGTTAGAAGGTGCAACGGAGCATTTTAAAGCAGATGATGCGTTTCCTTTTGAAGATGTCTCGGACATTTTGCCCGGCTTATTAGAAAATAAAGCGAAAGTCTTTTATCCTATGGGGCGTGATGCCAGTTTTGACCATCAATTAATGGAATGGATTACCCATATTCGCAGTCAAACGCGCACAGGTGTTACGGCCCCTGCAGAATTGGTGTCTTTAGAACCAATGTTGCATGAAATGCGTTTGATTAAAAGTACGGCAGAAATTGAGTTAATGCGCCAAGCAGCGGATGTTTCAGTACAAGCGCATATTCGCGCGATGCAACAATGTCGAGCAGGCTTATACGAATATCAAATTGAATCCGAATTAGTGCATGAATTTATGCAGCAGGGTTTGCGTCATGTTGCCTATCCCTCGATTGTCGCGGGCGGCAAGAATGCCTGTGTTTTACATTACGTGGAAAATAAGTCACCATTAAACGATGGGGATTTACTGCTGATTGATGCGGGCGCTGAATGTGACCATTATGCCGCTGATATTACGCGCACCTTTCCTGTTAATGGTCGTTTTTCAACAGAACAAGCCGCCTTATACCAGTTAGTGCTGGATGCTCAATTAGCGGCTATTGAAGAAATTAAGCCCGATGCACCTTGGAATAAAGCCCACGATGTATCTGTTGAGGTATTAACCACAGGTTTGGTAAAGCTGGGATTATTAACAGGTGATGTACAGCAATTAATCGAAGACGAAGCTTATAAAGTATTTTATATGCACCGCATTGGCCATTGGTTAGGTATGGATGTACATGATGTCGGCGATTATAAAATTGATGAGCAATGGCGCCTACTAGAAGTGGGTATGGTACTTACCATTGAGCCGGGGTTATATATTCCAGAAGAGTGTTTAACCGTGGATAAAAAGTGGCGAGGCATTGGTATTCGCATTGAAGATGATGTTTTAGTAACTGATACTGGCTATGAAATTTTCACGAAGAATGCCCCTAAAACCATTGAGGCGATTGAGTCGCTGATGCTTGGTGAGAGTTAGAAGAGGAATAACAGCATGAATCAGCAGGAATACGATGTTTTAATTGTAGGCGGGGGCTTGGCAGGTAATTGTTTGGCTTTAGCTCTGCAATCCAGCGACCTACGTGTTGCCATTATTGAAGCGAATACCGCCGCCGAGTTACACGCTGCACCTGCGGGTGATAGAGCGTTGGCGTTGGCGAGTGGTACGGTTGCTATGTTGGATGTTTTAGGTATTTGGTCAACGGCAAAGCAATACGCGACCGCGATTAAGCACATTCATATTTCAGACCAAGGTCATTTTGGTAAAACCCGATTATCCGCAGAAAAAGAGCAGGTTGAGGCGCTAGGTTATGTGGTGACTGCGCGCGATTTAGAATCGGTGGTCACGGGCTTGGTGGCTGAATCTTCTATTGAGCTGATAAGCCCAGCCCGTGTAATGGGTATTGCCTCTGATGCTGAGTTTGCTTATGTCAGCCTTAAACAAGGCGATGAATCGTTCAATCTTTCGGCTAAGTTAGTCGTTGGCGCGGATGGCGGGCAATCGAGTGTGCGTAAATTACTGGATATTGAACAAACGATAACCGACTATCAGCAGACTGCGATTGTTACTACGATTAAAACGGAATTAGCCCACCAGCATATTGCCTTTGAACGATTTACCAGTTCAGGGCCTTTAGCGTTATTACCTTTAAAAGAGGATTATGCTCTGGTTTGGACGCGCAGTACCGAAGACGCGACATCCTTAGTGACCGACAGTGAAGCGGAATTTATTGAGTGTTTACATCAGTGTTTTGGTTATAAATTAGGTCAATTAAGTTTAAGCTCGCCTCGGCGCGCTTTTCCACTCAGTTTAATTCGGGCGGATAAAATGTTTTCTGGTCGTGCGGTGATAATTGGTAATGCAGTGCATCAATTACACCCCGTGGCAGGACAAGGCTTTAATTTAGGCTTACGTGATGTGGTGCAGTTGGCAGAACAGGTGCTTAATCAGGCAGAAAAAGGCGAAGATATTGGCTCGGCGGAGTTATTGTCAGATTATGCAGCCTTGCGTAAAAAAGACCATGATACGGTGGTGCATTTTACCGATGGTGTAGTGAAATTATTTTCTAATCAGTGGTTATCACTGGCGGCCGTTAGAAATCTTGGCTTAGTGACTTTAGATGCTTTACCAGTGGCGAAAAAACAACTGGCGCGTTATGCCATGGGTTTACATGGCAGAATGCCGCAACTGGGTTTACGGAGACAACGATGAAGCAGCATTATTCCGTTATTATTGTCGGTGGCGGTATCGTCGGCGCAACTGCGGCCTGCGCCTTAGCGCAAGCAGGCATTGAGGTGGCTTTATTGGATACGCGTAATCCAATAAGACAGTGGCCAGAGAATGAACCTGCGGATATTCGTGTATCGGCCTTAACTCGTGCGTCAGAAAATATTTTAACGGCGGTGGGTGCATGGCCTGCGATGCAACAGCGTCGTGTCGGTGCGTATGACCGTATGCACGTTTGGGATGCGGACAGCGCGGGTGTTTTACAGTTTGATGCCGCGGAAACAGAATTCCCAGCCTTGGGACATATTGTTGAAAATAGAGTCACTATTGCTGCTTTGTGGGATGTGTTAGAAACGTTGCCAAGTGCTAGTTTAATTTGTCCTGCAAAGGTGATTTCTTTAGTGACAGGCTCAGAAAACACACAAATTTCCTTAGACGATGGGCGACAATTAACCACCGAATTACTCATTGCCGCGGATGGTCGCGATTCCAGCTTGCGTCAAATGGCTGGTATTGAAACCACTGGCTGGGAATATCACCAAGATGGCCTAGTGGCAACCATTAGTACCGAAAAATCGCATCAATTTACTGCATGGCAGCGATTTTTACCTGAAGGCCCTTTAGCTTTATTACCTTTAGAAAATGGCCAGTGCTCTATTGTTTGGACTTTAAGCCATGACAGCGCACAGCAGATGCTGGCTTTATCAGAGGATGAATTTTTACTGCAGTTGCACAGTGCTTCAGAAGGTGTTTTAGGTGAAATACTGGAGGTAGGTGTGCGCGCGGCCTTTCCATTGCGCTTTCAATATGCCAATCAAACGATTGCCGACCATTTTGTTCTTATTGGGGATGCAGCACACGCCATGCACCCTTTAGCTGGGCAAGGTGCCAATGCCGGTTTATTAGATGCGGCGGCGATTGCGGAAGTGGTGATTGATAGCGTACAAGCAGGGCGGCCGATAGGCAGTCATAAATCCTTACGCTATTATGAACGCTGGCGTAAAGGCGATAATCTCGCCATGATGCGCAGTATGGATATCATTAATAAAATGTACATTCAGAAAAGTGAATTGCTGAAGCAAGTTCGTGGCACAGGGATGCAGTGGGTAAATGCGATTAGTGGCTTAAAAAATTACTTTAATCGTTATGCAATGGGTCTAAGGGACGATTTACCGCGTTTGGCTCATAAGCGATAAAAGCTGTGCACTGCCTCAACGGTCAGAAATAGCTGTGATGTACGGTTAAATCCATCTATAAAACTAGAATATTTAGAGATACTTTGTTTATGCAAGAAATTTTGTCATTTAAAAATCATTTATTGATTGCCATGCCCGATGTACAAGACTCCCACTTTACTCAAAGCGTGGTGATTATATGTCAGCACAGTAAGGAGGGGGCGTTAGGCTTTGTGATTAATCACGCCATTAGTATGCGCTTAGAAGATTTAATGGAGCAAATGGACGTTGATATAGAGGACGATGAGGTTGCACTATTACCTATTTTTTTAGGTGGACCGATGCAGCAAGACCGAGGGTTTATTTTGCATACCCCAGCGCAAAAAAAATGGGAAATAACGATGAATATTTCCGATACCATGTGTTTAACGACCTCTCAAGATATTTTAAAATCGATTGCTTGCGGGGAAGGGCCTGAGAAATACCTGATTATTTTAGGCTATTCTGCATGGAATGCAGGGCAATTAGAAACTGAAATGCAGCGAAATTCATGGATTAGCACTGAGTACAGTGAATCGATTCTGTTTGATACTCCGATTAGTGAAAAGTGGAAAAAAGCGGCGAAGAATATGGGCTTAGATATCCGTTTATTAAGTACACAGGTGGCTCATGCATAAAGTAGATCCTGTGTTAGCGGGCTTACGCTCAGAAACGTATTTAGGTTTTGATTTTGGCAATAAAAAGATTGGCATGGCAACGGGGCAATTATCTACCCGTATTGCCAGTCCTTTGGAAACTGTACGCTCTTTAAATCAAGTACCGAATTGGCAGAAAATTAGCCAAATTATTGATGAATGGCAGCCTATAGGTTTGGTGGTCGGTGTATCTCATCAAGCGGATGGCAGTGATAATATTATTACGCCGCGTATGTTAAAGTTTTGTCGTCAGTTAAATGGGCGGTATAACTTACCTGTGTTTCAGGTGGATGAAGCCTTAACCACTTTTGAGGCGAAGCAAATGCTTTATGAGGATGTTAAAGTCAGCGCAACTAAACTCTGGGAAGTGCAAGACCAATTGGCGGCACAATTAATTTTACAATCTTGGTTAAATGAATACGAATAATGGTCATTGAGCAGATAGATATTTCCGATTTATTGCAGACACTAGAGCAGTCTTTGCAGCAATTAATAACACAGCGTCAATTAAATAACCCGATTGTGATTGGTATTCATACCGGCGGAGCATGGATTGCAGAAATATTGCATCAGCGGCTTGCCATACAAGAGCCTTTGGCTTTATTAGATATTTCATTTTATCGAGATGATTTTTCGCAAATTGGCGTTCACCCAAAAGTTAAAGCCAGTCGCTTGCCGTTAACGATTGAAGGGCGCGATATTATCCTTATTGATGATGTGTTTTATACAGGGCGCACTGTGCGTGCGGCTTTAAATGAAATTTTTGATTACGGTCGACCTAAGCAAGTGGTTTTAGGCGCTTTAATTGAGCGTGATGGACGTGAAGTGCCGTTAAGACCGGATTGTATTGGCATGGCAATGACTTTACCGCAGGGACAAAGAGTTAAAATAACAGGCCCTGAGCCTTTAGAGTTAGATATTCAAAATCCAGGGGAGAGAAGTTAATGCGTGCTATTGAGAATTTGCAGCTGAATCAACAGGGAAAGTTGCAGCATTTTTTAAGCATTGAGGGCTTAAATAAAGCGTTATTAACCGATATTCTGGATACAGCAGAATCGTTTGCGGATATGTCTTCACAGAATGTTAAAAAAGTACCGTTGATGCGTGGGAAAACCATTGTTAATTTATTTTTCGAAAACAGTACGCGGACGCGAGCTACTTTTGAATTAGCGGCCACGCGTTTATCGGCGGATATTCTCAGTATGAATATTGCCACTTCGGCGACCTCGAAGGGCGAAAGTTTATTGGATACCATCCATAATATTGAAGCGATGCAGGTGGATATGTTTGTGGTACGTCACTCTTTAAGTGGCGCGGCGCATTTTATTGCTCAACACGTGGCTCCGCATGTCAGTGTGATTAATGCGGGGGATGGGCAGCATGAACACCCAACCCAAGCCATGTTGGATATGTTTACCATTCGCCGCGTAAAGCAACAATTTACAGGCTTACGGGTGGCGATAGTGGGGGATATTTTGCATTCACGGGTGGCGCGTTCTCAAATTCATGCTTTGAATATACTAGGCGCTGAGGAAGTGCGTGTGATTGCACCGAAAACCTTATTGCCTGCGGATGTGGAACAGTTAGGTGTGCGTGTTTATTATGATATGGCAGAAGGCCTCAAGGATGTGGATGTGGTGATTATGCTGCGTTTACAAAAAGAGCGCATGAACAGTGCTTTATTACCCAGCGAAAGTGAATATTTTAAGTGTTATGGCTTATCGGAAGAAAAACTAAAGATAGCTAAACCTGATGCGGTGGTAATGCACCCAGGGCCAATTAATCGCGGAGTGGAAATTGCCTCGCGTGTTGCCGATGGGGCGCAGTCGTTGATTTTACAGCAAGTGAGTAATGGTATTGCCGTGCGTATGGCGGTGATGTCTATGAGTATGCAGCCTCAAGGAGGACAGGTGTAATGCAAATTGAAATTATAAATGGGCAGATTATCGACCCTGCCAATCAAATTAATGAGCAAGGCTCGCTTTATATTCAAGATGAACACATTGTCGGCGTATTATCCGCGCCTAAAGGCTTTATTGCAGACACCACGATTGATGCTAAAGGACAAATTGTCTGCCCGGGGTTTGTTGATTTAAGTACCCGTTTACGCGAGCCAGGTCAGACGCAGAAAGCCAGTATGTACTCGGAAACACAAGCAGCGGCACGAGCGGGTTTTACCAGTTTATGTTTACCGCCAGATACTCAGCCTGTAATTGATACCGTGGCGGTGGTGGAGTTAATTAAAGATAAAGCTGAAAAATGCGGTTATCCACAGGTGTATCCTGTGGCGGCTTTAACACAAAAATTGGCTGGCTCGGAATTGAGTGCTTTATACGCGCTTAAAAATGCAGGCTGTATTGCGGTGAGTCAAGCGCATTACCCAATGCAAGATTTATTGGTGCTACGGCGGGCAATGGAGTACGCCGCCACGCACGATTTATTATTAATGTATTGCCCACAGGAAAGTAGTTTAAGTAAAGGCGGTTGTGCACATGAGGGCGCAATGGCTAGTCGCTATGGTTTGCCTAGTATTCCGTATGCGGCGGAAACGATTGCCTTAATGCAGTGTATGGAATTAATTGAGCAAACAGGCTGTCGGGTACATTTTCGTGGGTTGAGTTGTGCCCGTTCGGTGGTGTTGATTACCAAAGCTAAAAAAATGGGTTTAGCGGTCACGGCAGATGTGGCTATGCATCAGTTACATTTATCCGATGAGGATATGTTGCCCTATGACAGTGCCTATCATGTCGTCCCGCCTCTGCGCAGTGAAAAAGATAAAAAAGGTTTATTAGCTGGAGTGCGGAAAGGCACGATTGATGCGATTTGCAGTGACCATCAACCGCATGATGTGGATGCAAAATTAGGCGCGTTTCCTGAAACAGAGGCAGGTATTTCCAGTTTAGAAACGGTATTGCCTTTAATGATGCGCTTAGTTGAACAAGAGGTTCTCGATTTATCACAAGGACTCTCTAAATTATCTTATGAACCTGCAAAGTTATTAGGTCTTACGGCGGGAACTTTATCGGTAGGTGCTATTGCTGATATTTGTGTGTTTCATCCTAGATTAAAATGGAAAATTCAGGCAGAATCATGGTTAAGTCAAGGGTGTAATACACCTTTTTGGCACAAAGAAATGCCTGCTAAAGTGACTTATACGCTTCAAGCGGGACAAATTATTTATCAGAATGATTAGAAGGAGAGCAAAATGTTCCCATTACTAAAAATGACTCGTATAACGGTTGTTGCATCTATAGGCTTATTAGCCGCCTGTAGTAATGATTATCAGCCTTCTGAAAATACCACAGAGCAAGAGATGTATGAAGCGGCCTGTGCTTCCTGTCATACAGGAAGTGCCGAAGCGCCGAATAAATACTGGGCTATGGACAGTAAAAATGCCAATAAAACCTATATCAGTTATAAAGTGAAAGCAGGTGGTTTGAGAATGCCTAAATTTCCTAATATGAGTACTAACGATTTAGAAAAGTTAAGTGTCTTTGTTTTAGAGCATAGTACAATTAAATAGGGTTAAAAATGAGTTATTGCGCGAATATACACCATGATTCAGCAAGTATTATTGATGACTTAAAAGGCGACCAATCATGGCGTATTTTTCGAATTATTAGTGAATTTACCGAGGGTTTTGATCGTTTATCGGGTATTCAAGAGGGTATTTCTATTTTTGGCTCGGCTCGCTTAGAGCCAAATCATCCTTATTATATAAAAACGGTTGAAGTAGCTTCCTTACTTGCAGAAAATGGTTTTACGGTGATTACAGGGGGAGGGCCTGGGATTATGGAAGCGGCCAATAAAGGCGCTTCTGTAAAGAAACAATGCAGTGTGGGTCTAAATATTGAATTACCCCAAGAGCAAACTCCAAATCCTTACCAAGGCATTTCCCTCGATTTTCGTTACTTTTTTGTACGTAAGGTGATGTTTGTACGCTATTCGATTGGTTATGTGGGTATGCCGGGGGGCTTTGGTACCTTAGATGAATTTTTTGAAGCCTTAACCTTAATGCAAACCCATAAAATTTACCCTATGCCGTTAATTTTATTTGGTAGTCAATTCTGGAATGGTTTATTAGAGTGGATGAAAACCACGCTAATTGAGTATGAAGTGGTTTCTGAAGAAGACTTAGCTTTAATTAAAGTGACCGATGACCCTCAAGAAGTATTGGATATAATGCTAGAGCACCGTCAGTGGAAACAAAAGCAACGACAAGAGGGAGGCGAAAAAAGTCAGGAATTAGTTATTTAACTGATGTTAGGCAGTGCTTTTTAATCCCTCTCCTGGGTGAGAGGGGTTAAAAGAACATGAGTAATAATGAAACTCTATTCCGATAGAAACGATGCTTTAGTCACGCGCGAAGCTAATACATTATTTCTGAATGGCTTTAAAATGAGTTATATCCATTGTTCATTGTGCGTAACATCAGCTTATAAATCCAAATTGACAGCCCTCCCTAGAAAATTCGTCATTCCTGCACGTTTTTAGCTCCCTCTCCTGTTGGAGAGGACTGGGGTGAGGAGTTTAAAATAAAGGGTTTATCATTCCTTGCTTGATATTATATTTTATCCTCACATAGTTTTTTAGCATGTTTTAGCTCCCTCTCCTGTTGGAGAGAACTGGGGTGAGGAGTTCAAAATAAAGGGTTTATCATTCCTTGCTTGATATTATATTTTATCCTCACATAGTTTTTTAGCATGTTTTAGCTCCCTCTCCTGTTGGAGAGAACTGGGGTGAGGAGTTCAAAATAAAGGGTTTATCATTCCTTGCTTGATATTATATTTTATCCTCACATAGTTTTTTAGCATGTTTTAGCTCCGGAGAGGGCTGGGGTGAGGAGTTCAAAATAAAGGGTTTATCTTGCTTATTTTATCTCCGCATTTTGTGTAATAAACCTCTTAAAGGACATATTTCACGCGTTTTAGCCTCTGTGTTTTCCTTTGGCTGTGCTTGGGCTTTTTGATAAGCCGCTTGTTGTTGCAAATACTGCTGTAAAGCGATTTTTTCACGTTGCGCTTCGGCGATTTTATCCGCCTTTTTCTTCTGTGATATTTCTTCGGGGGTCAGCATTTTTTTAGCGGGAGTCACTGGGGAAAACGTGCCATCCTGTACGGATTTCACCACGGCCTGCAAATAGCCGATATTATTTTTAATCGCGCTTTTTTTCTGCATACACTGCAACACCAGCAATACCTCGCGCTGTTTTTCAGAGGGAATAACCCCTAGTATTTTCTGTGCCGCAAAGATTTCACGCGCATTAAAATTAACCCCGCTAAACAGAGGGTCGTTATTGTCTAAGGCTGGAGTTTCTGGCGTTTGCTCAATGGGTTTTTCTAGGGGTGTCTCAATAGGTTTTTCTGAGGTTTGTTCAACAGGGCTTTCCAGTTCAGACAGCAGGTTTTCTGGAGATTCGTTGTTGTATTCTTTTGCTTTAATCTCTGTACTAATAGTAGAGCCGCCCTTTTGTCCGTTCCCGAGCGGCCGTTTGGGCCGTTCGCTTTTTACGCCAACGGAATCGTGGCTAAACTTAGCCATCAGTTTATCGGTGAGGGGATGATTACGGAAATAATAAGTCATGTGGCTGGGCTTATCGTAATAGGAACAAAAATACATTTCTGTGCCGTTCGGATTTAAAAATGGATTTTCAGCCGCTAAATACTCGCCTTTAGAGCGGTGACGCACGCCGATTTTATCAAAGGCACGACGAAATACTTTGGCACTGATTTTTAATTCTTCCGTCCAACTGTCTTTGCAACGATAGCTCGGATGATGTTTCGCAGGAATACTCAGAAATTTATAAAACCCCGCACGATAGCGGCTAGACCAATATTCCAGTTGCTGTAAGACAACCGCAGTGGTCATATTGCCAGTAATTTCTTGAAAACAAGGGCGGTAAGGAATACAAATGGAAAGGTTTTGTACTGTGGCTTGCATAAATCACCTGTAAAAATTCTCTGGCGATGCAAACCCCAAATTGACAGCCCTTAAACAGGACTAATATAATTGTGAGATGCCTTGGCCATAAGTCTGTATGGTTTTGGTTAGTCCTCTGTGGTTGTTTTTCGAGAACAACAACAGGGGCATTCGCTAAATAATATAGCCTAATGTTTACAACAAAGCAAACAAATCAATATTGCCCGCGCATAGAAGCAAAAAACCGAACAAAAGGAAATCCCGTAGGGGCAATCCCTTGTGGTTGCCCTGTCCAATCCCTTGTATCCTGTTTACCTAGGGATAATTCCCCTATTTGCAGAACCTCAAGCACAATAAGCCCTTTCGCTATAAATGCAATAATATAAACAGCACAAAATACAGTCATGCCAACGAACAAACCTTAATACAGCTATTCGTCATTCCTGCATGCCTTTAGCAGGAATCTATACGCTGTCATACATAGATCCCCGCTAAAAACCTGCGGGGATGACGTGATTTTACTTAAAATCAGTTGGGTAGATCTGTAAGCAGATTAAATCATAGGTAAATTAATTAGAGTTACTCTATCTCACATTGAGTCTAGTAAAAATATATTGGGCTTTTTGATTGACATAAAATTTAAAACAACATAAATTGACCTCAGTATTTTGTTAATTTGCCTTTTTATCTGGATAATATCAATATAATGAAGTGACTTGATCTGATAAATTGAATAGCAAGCAAACTCGCCTGATTTTCAGGCTAATATCGTGGAATATAAGGAGCGAATAGCCTGTGCTATCAATAGCAAAGTAACTTTCCCTGAATAAGCGATGAATACTAAGGAATATCAGGGCGAATATGCCTGATAATACGATTGTTATATTTAGTTGTATATATAAAATAGGATTTTAAATAAATGAATTTTGATAGTTATATTATTTTAGTATTAGTGGCTTTTTTATCAGGTTTACTGAGTTGGATTTTTACGAGTAATAAATATACAGGAGAATTAAATAAAAAAATAATTGAAAAATCAAAACTAGAGGTTTCCCAAGAAGAAAGTAATAATAAGGTTGAGGAGTACAAAGCTGAGGTTAAAGATTTAAGGATTCAAGTTGAAGAATTAAATAATAGATTAATTAAATCAGAAAGTTCATTAAGAGAGCGTGATACAACAGTTACGGAGCGTGAAAGAAACCTAGAAAATTTAAAAGAGCAATTTGAAACGCAGAAAAATAGTTTAAAAGATGAATTCAGAGTGTTATCAAATAATATATTAAAAGAGAATAAAGAGTCCTTATCCGAAAAAAATCAAGAAGGTATTTCGGCCCTTATTGAGCCATTAAAAGAGAAAATTACTAGCTTTCAGCAGCGAGTTAACGAGGTTCATAATGAACAAATAGAGGGAAGAAGTAAGTTAGAATCTCAAATAACAAACCTTGTGACATTGAATAATAATCTTAAAGGTGAGGCTGGAAACTTAGCAAAAGCTCTTAAAAATAATAAAAAAACACTTGGTAATTGGGGAGAGCTTCAAGTTGAAAAATTATTAGAGGGGGCGGGGCTAGTAAAAGGGCGTGAGTATAAAAGGGAGGATAGCTTTAGAAATGCAGAGAATGATATACGTCGTCCAGATTTTGTTATCTATTTGCCGGAAAATAAACATATTATTATTGATAGCAAGGTTTCATTAAATGATTATGTGGTGAGTGTTAATGCAGAAGATGATGAAGAAAGAGAAAGTGCCTTAAAGTCACATGTTCAGTGCGTTTCTAATCATATTGAATCATTAGCAGGTAAAAACTATAGTAACTTGGATGGAGTAAATTCTCCTGACTTTATATTTATGTTTATGCCAATGGAGACTGCATACTTAGCTGCTTTCGAAGCATCTCCTGATTTGTTTTCTAAAGCATATGAAAATAAAATTGCAGTAGTAACCCCTAATACATTGTTACCAATACTGCGAACTGTAGCAAGCTTATGGAATATTGAGAAACAAAATTTGAGCACTAAACAATTAGCATTAGCAGCAGAAAAAATATATGACAAATTGAGGGTGTTTTCTGAAAAATTTATTAAAGTAGAGAGCCAAATAGAAACAGTACGTAAGTCTTATCAGGATGCTCATAACACTCTTACTGGGTCACGCAGTTTAATAAATATGGCTGAAGGGTTTAAGGACTTAGGGGTAAAAGTAAATAAAAGTTTACCTGCAGCATTAATTGAAGAAAGTGATTCAAGTATAGAGCTTATAGATCAAGACATAAAAGATTCAACAGAAAGACCTGGTAAGTAAGCTTTTGTATGTTTAAAAAATATAACAAAAAAAGGCTATGTACTCATTAAGTGTTGCTAATAATCTAAGTTATTGTTTTTAAAAAACACATAGCAATCATTAAATGCCCGTAATCATTGGCGCTTAAGTCTAACCAACAGCTAATGCAGACATAGCCCAAAAAAATCAACCTGACCCCAAATATGCGTCATGTTTTTTAGGTATTGTTTCTTATGACAAATATTGCCATTAAATAAATGGTGCATTATCATTTGGGTCAGCACGGTAGGTCCGATTAGCGTAGCGTAATCGGACGCATGATGTGGATTATATTCATGTCAATCCATTAAAGTATGGCTATGTAAAACACGTTGTAGATTGGTCTTATTCAACTTTTCATCAACATGTCGCCCGTGGAATTTATGTGCCGAATTGGTGTGGTAATATAAATAACTCAGTTGATGCTAATGAATAACATGCGTCCGATTACGCTACGCTAATCGGACCTACAGCGCTGGATAATATCAATATAAGCAGTGACTTGCCCTGATAAATTGAATAGCAAGCAAAGAATAAGCGGTGAATACTAAGGAATACTAAGGAATATCAGGGCGAATATGCCTGATAATACTATTGTTAGGCTCTTCATACAGTTAAAAGTGTTGCGCAACACGCAAAGCTAGTTATAATTAACTTATGATTAAATCATTCAAGCACAAAGGGCTTCAGTTATTCTTCGATAAGGAGAGTACAGCAGGAATTAATGCCGCTCATAAATCAAAATTAAAAATGAGATTGGTTGCATTAGATACCGCTACCTCTATCGAAGATATAAACTTGCCTGGTTTTCGTCTACATTCTTTAAAGGGAAGCAAAGAAGGTCTTTGGGCAATTGATGTAAATAAAAATTGGCGTATTACTTTTGAATTTAGAGATGGTGATGCGTATATTTTAGATTATGAGGATTATCACTAATGAGTATGTATAACCCACCACATCCTGGGAAATTTATTCGTGAAATTTATCTTGAACCATTAAACGTAAGTTACAGAGCAGTCGCTTTAAAATTACATGTCGCGCCTTCAACATTTAATCGTTTAATTCAAGGGCGGAGTAATATTAGTTCTGAAATGGCATTGAGACTTTCAAAAACATTAGGACGCAGTCCTGAAAGCTGGTTAGCAATGCAAAGTAATTATAATCTTTGGCAAGCTAAACAACATTTGAATTTAGATGAAGTAGAAAAGTTAGCAATAGCCTAACAAAAAAATCAAGCGGACGGTCAAAAGCGTCACAAATTTTGCTATTCGCAAATTTGCGCCCCTTTTTATGTCAAGTGATGTGGGCGTTAGCAGTTTTAAATAGCTTAAGTTTAGAGGATTAGCATGGGAATGGATAGTTGGTTTCCCGTTTAAGTACAAAAAAATCAGCAATTTCAAGAATAGAAAATCATGCCGAAGATGTGAAGCTTTCAACTATTGAAAAGGTTGCTAATTCTTTGGGAAAAAATGTTGAGATTCGTATATATTAAAATTAAAAGCATAACAAAAAAATTCAGCTGACCAGAAAAAGCGTCATAAATTTTGCAAAAGAGCGCAAAATTTCCGCCCCTTTTTCTGGCATCTGATTTTGGCGTTATTTCGCTTTGCTCAATAAGCTAACCCAGCCTACACGCTTTTATGAATTAACTGATGTTACGCAGTTCTTTTAAGCCCTCTCTTGCTGGAGAGGGCTTAAAAGAACATGAGTAATGATGAAACTGTATTCCGATAGAAACGATGCTTTAGTTACGCGCGAAGCTAATGCATTATTTCTGAATGGCTTTAAAATGAGTTATATCCATTGTTCATTGTGCGTAACATCAGTTATCTAATTTATCCTAGTCTGCCTTGTGTTAAACTGAACGCTTGTCAAATGGGACGCAGCAGAAAAACCCATTTAAAAATTTCTCATGCCCCCTTGAATTTTTAATTCAAGGGGGCATGAAACGTTACGTGAATCGATAAATATTTTAAGAGGTCTACATGCGGAATTGGAAATTATTACCCGCCTTAATCGGGTTAACAATTTTTTCTATTGTTATTTATATTTTATTTTATTTCGTTTTTGTCGATTTTTTTGTGGACCTATGGTGGTTTCGTTCACTGGAATTTGAAGGCTACTTCTGGTTAAGGCTGTTGTATCGCTTTATCTTTTCAGGGGGTGTGACACTGCTATTCTTTAGTGTATTTTTCTTTCACTTTTGGATTGCTTCGCGTTATTTAGGCTTGAACCCTCCGGATGAAGTGTTAGTCAGTGTGGATAAACGGCAGAGATTTCAAACCTTTGCGGATTTATTTATGTATGGGTCGGTACGAATTTATACGCCCTTGTCTCTGATTTTAGCCATCGTTGTGGCCAGTCCCTTTTATCACCAATGGGAAACGGCACTTTTATATTTCTTTGGTGGAAATTCTGGAGTAGCGGATCCTGTCTTTAATTTAGACATTAGTTTTTATCTGTTCTCTTACCCTTTGTATATGTTAATTCAGCAGGAATTATTGTATACCTCCCTTATTTTATCGTGTTTAGTTGCCGTACTTTACTGGCTAGAACATATTTTTGTTCCCAACCAGAATAAAGAATATCCGCTTGGGGCTAAAATCCATATTATTACCTTATTGGGTTTTACTGTGCTGTTTGTGGTTTGGGGCTTCTTTTTAGACCGCTTTTCTTTGTTGTATGTGAATTCACATGAACCGGTGTTTTTTGGTCCGGGATTTTTAGAATTACGCTATGAACTGCCTTTGATTTGGCTGAGTATTATTTCGGTTTTAGCGATATTTGTTGCGGCTGTTATTTATATTTTTTCCCGTCGTCATCGCACAGCCGTGCCTATTTTTATTGCGTGTGCGAGTTTCTTAGTGGCTTTGGGCTTGCAAAATCTGCCTTTTATTCCCAGCTTAATTAAAACTTTTATTGTGCAGCCGAATCCAGTACAAATGGAAGGGCAGTTTATGCAGAATAATGTTCAAGCTACATTAGATGCGTACGATCTGAATAATATTAAAACCATTGAGTTTAAAGCCGATTTAGATGCCACGGCAGATATTGAAGCATGGGGAACTAAACGTCATTTTGAAAATATTCCTGTGTGGGATAGAGAATATTTAATTGATGGATACAAGCAATTACAAGGCATTCGCCCTTATTACAGTTTTCATAGTGTTGATGAAGATCGTTATAATCTCAATGGTCATACGCAGCAAGTAAACTTAGCCGCGCGTGAACTGAATAGCGATAATTTACCTGAAGCTGCTAAAAACTGGGAAAATTTACATTTACGTTATACCCATGGATATGGTGCTGTGATAACGCCTGCGGCACAAGATGCGGGAAAACCCATCTTATGGTATTTACGTGATTTGAATATGTCGTCTAATGTCGGATTTAGCGTAAAACACCCTGATATCTATTATGGTCAAGAAAAATACACCTATGCGATTGTGCCAAATGATTTGGATGTTTTAGGCTTATCGGGTTCTGATAGCAGTATGAAAGGAGCCTATCAAGGAAAGGGCGGAGTATTGATTCCTTCTTTCTTTAGAAAATTATTATTCTCTTTTTATTATGGTGATGAAAAAATATTCTTTTCCACCAATATATCCAAAAAAAGTAAGGTGTTATTAAGACGTAATATTGTTGATAGAATTAAAGCGATTACGCCTTTTTTACATTTAGATAAAGACCCCTATCTCGTTGCTGGAAAAGACCGTTTCTATTGGGTGCAAGATGCTTATACCTTATCGGATAAGTATCCCGTGTCTAAATTTGCCAGTGATACCTTTTTATCAGGCAGTCAGTATTTTAACTATATTCGTAATTCCGTTAAAGTGGTGGTTGATGCCTATGATGGTAGTACGCAGTATTATATTTCAGATGAGAAAGATCCTATTATTAAGGCTTATGCTATTGCCTATCCAGGTGTTTTCCAGTCTTTAAAGAAAATGCCAGAGGAATTACGTGAGCATCTTCGTTACCCTCGTGAACTGTACTATATGCAAATGATGGTCTACTCTAAATACCATCAAATACAGCCGGAATTATTTTATGAACAGGCTGAAACATGGCAGTTTGCGAAAGTAAACCAAGACTTTGTAATGCCTTATTATCAAACCATGGATTTTGGTCAATGTGATGATAAAGAAGAGTTGGTAATGATTAATCCAATGACTCCGATAAACCGAAGTAATTTGAGTATGATTGGTTTAGCAGGGACTTTAGATCCTATCAGTTGTAAAAATACCAGTTATAAACCGTATATTACGATTTATAAATTCGCTAAAGACATCCAAGTTAATGGCCCTGAGCAGGTTGAAGCGCTTATTGATCAGAACCCTGAAATATCCGAGCAGTTTACGCTCTGGGATCAGCATGGTTCGAATATTGCGAAAGGTCGGATGGTGATTTTACCTATGGGTAAAAACTCGGTTCTCTATGTACAGCCCATTTATATGATTTCGACTAAAACCAAAATGCCTGAATTAACCCGCGTGATTGTTTCTATCGGTAATCAAGTGGTAATGGACAAAACTTTATGGTCCGCGTTTAAAAAACTAAAAGCTAAGTTTGTTCAAGGTGTAAAAGATGCACAAGGGACTGGAACATCAGTGCAATAAAAAACAATAGGGGGGCGTGGGGAATTGTATTTTCTATGCTCACGCCTAATAGTGAAGATACAGTGTGAATATACTTAATATAGCGAAACAAGTCATTGAGATAGAAGCTCAGCAAATAGCCAATTTAGCGGGTTTGCTGACCGATGATTTTGAACAGGCGGTACATGCCATACACGGCTCAACTGGAAAGTTGATTATCTCAGGTATGGGAAAGTCGGGTATTATTGGTAAAAAGATAGGTGCCACCTTTGCCAGCACGGGAACCCCTAGTTTTTTTCTACATCCAGCCGAAGCCTATCATGGGGATTTAGGCATGATAGAAAAACAGGATATTGTTTTATTGATTTCCAATTCAGGTGAAACCGATGAGGTTTTACAACTTATTCCTTTTTTAAAAGCTCAAGGTAATATAACCTTATCAATGAGCGGTAATCCTCAATCAACGCTTGCAAAAAATACGCATTATCATTTGAATATTGCCGTTGAAAAAGAAGCTTGCCCTTTGCAATTAGCCCCGACCAGTTCAACGACAGCTACTTTAGTGATGGGCGATGCGCTTGCCGTAGCTTTAATGCAGGTAAGAAACTTTAAGGATGAAAATTTTGCTAAATTTCACCCTGGAGGCAGTTTAGGCCGCCGTTTGTTAATGAGTGTTAAAGATATTATGCAGACTGAGGCGCTACCTCAGTGCAGTCCAGAAACGGCTATTTCTGATATTGTGCATACGATTACTCAAGGGAAATGTGGCTTAGTGGTAATTATCGAGGCTGGGAAAATTAAAGGCGTGATTACAGATGGCGATATTCGCCGTGCGATGGAAGAGAGAAGCAGTCAATTCTTTAGCTTAACGGCCCATGAATTGATGAGTTCTTCCCCTAGAGTGATTGATGAACAGACAAAACTAACGGAAGCGAGTCAGATAATGGAACAACATAAAATTAACGCCTTATTAGTGATAAATCCAGCCGCTGATTTGGTGGGTATTGTACAACTTTATGATTTAGGGCTTTAACGATGAAAACAGTGGTTGTCATTCCTGCACGCTTAAATTCCTCACGCTTGCCTAATAAAGTCTTACTGGATTTAAAAGGTAAAACGGTTGTACAGCGTGTATATGAACAGTGCCTTAAAGCAAAGACTATTGATGCAGTCTATATCGCGACCGATAGCCAGAAGGTTTTGCAATCTTGCCAAGCTTTCACTGACAATATCATCCTTACACAAGACACGCACGAATCGGGTACCGATAGAATAGCCGAGGCAATTGCAGCGATAGACTGTGATATTGTAATCAATGTTCAAGGGGATGAACCCTTTATTGAGCCAGAGTTGATTGAGCAGCTTGCTCATAGCCTTATTAACGATTCTAGCCTTGTGATGAGCAGTGCCATGCACAGGATTGAGCAGGTCAGTGATTTAAAGAATCATAATGTTGTTAAAGTCACGGTGAATAATAACCGTGAGGCTTTGTATTTCTCCCGCTCGATTATTCCTCATCATCGAGATGAGTGGGAATCCTTACTCAACCATCATACAACAGTCCCCGAAAGCCTTAATTTTTATCGGCATCTGGGAATTTATGGCTATACCAAGCCATTTTTGCTCCGTTTTTCTAATATGCCCCCAAGCTATTTAGAGCGACTAGAAAAGCTGGAACAATTAAGAGTCTTAGAAAATGGCTTTAAAATAAAGATGATAGCTACTGACTATCATTCCATCGGCATTGATACGCAAAGCGACTATGAACATGCGTTAGGGTTTATGGAAAGTAGAAAATAATGAAATATCGTTCAGAAATTGATGGATTAAGAGCGGTTGCGGTTGTATCTGTTATTTTATACCACGCTGGATTTAGCTTTTTTAAAGGCGGATTTGTTGGCGTTGATATATTCTTTGTTATTAGTGGCTATTTAATCGCAAGCATTTTGTATAAGGAAATCAGTACTGAAAATTTTTCATTTTTGTATTTTTATGAACGGCGCATTCGTCGAATATTTCCAGCTTTATTTTTTATTAGTTTAATTTGCCTGTTTTTTGCTTGGTTTTGGTTAGCGGCAAAAGAATATAAACGATTTTCAGAAAGTTTGGCAACGATTAATGTATTTTCTTCAAATATATTATTTTGGAGTCAAGACGGTTATTTTTCACCGAATACAGCCTTAAAGCCTTTACTTCATACTTGGTCGTTGGCTGTTGAAGAGCAGTTTTATATATTCTTTCCATTTTTATTGTTATGGAAGCCAGTCAGAAAATATTATTTATCGGTATTAAGCCTTATTTTTCTACTCAGTTTTGCGTGGTCAGAATATAGTTTTATGCTCTACCCCAAAGCTAATTTTTATCTTTTACCTGCTCGTGCTTGGGAGTTGTTAGCAGGTGCTATATTAGCCCTTGTTTTACCTCGATTACAGGTTAAAAAAGGGTTGGTTTACCAAGTATTGGCTTTACTTGGTTTTATGATGATTATTTATTCTATTGTTGCCTTAAGCAAAACGGACTTAATGCCTAATAAGCTAAGCTTGCTGCCTGTTATGGGGGCGGTATTAATTATTGCTTTTGCCAATAAGACGACAATAATTGGTAAAATATTAGGTTCTAAACCTATTGCTTCGATAGGTTTAATAAGTTATAGCGCATATTTATGGCATCAGCCTTTATTTGCTTTTGCTAGAGTTAGGATATTAGGGACGGTTTCAACAGATATTTACCTTATATTAATTGGAGCTACTTTTGCTTTAGCTTATTTAACATGGCGCTTTATTGAATCACCCTTTAGGAAGAAGAATCGTTTTTCTTGTCGGCAGGTTTTTATCGGTGGGATTGTCGGAACCAGTTTTTTTATTATTTTTGGTCTAGTGGGTATCTTTAGTAAAGGGCTTCCAGGTAGGTTTTCGGGGGATGCAGCTTATTATGCGAGTTTTTCGGATAAATATAGGCCAGTTAATGGTGAAGTGTGTTATTCAAATAGAAAAAACCTATTATTTCCCCCTCAAAAACAGTGTATTTACAATCCAGAATTTGATTTAAATATTGCTGTTTGGGGAGATAGTCATGCTGGAGCGATTACAGAGGCTTTAGCGCAAGAAATGGTCGCGCAAAAACAAGGGTTAATTGAAGTTGTGTATATCGGGTGCCCTCCTGTTGTAGGTCTTAAGCATTACACTAAAAAGGATCAGTGTAATCGTTTTAATATTGAGGCATTAAAGTACCTAAAAAAGAGTACTATTCAAACCGTTATTTTATCGGCACGCTGGCCACTTTATCTTGAAGGCAAGCGATTTAATAATGGTGAAGGAGGAGTTGAGCCAGGTAAGGATGAGTATGGTTTACCTATTGATAGAGATAAATCATTTGTTCATGATATAGCCTTTATACCCGAAGTAGGTAGAATATATCGTCACACAGTGACGGAGTTATTGGCGAGCGGTAAGCGTATTGTTTTAGTCTATCCAATACCTGAGGCAGGCTGGAATGTTCCTGATTATTTTACTAAAATTTATTTGCATAATTATACGTTGCTGCAAAATACGGTTGTATCAACCTCTTTGGATGCCTTTAAATTACGGACAAAAAATGCTTATCAGCAGCTAGATCAGCTGCCACAGCACCCTAATTTATTAAAAATATATCCAGAAAATGTTTTTTGTCATACTGCATTAAAAGGGCGGTGTATTTTAGAATACAATAAAAAGCCCTTATATTACGATGATGACCATTTAAATTACCTTGGAGGGGAATTGGTCTCTAAGGAGATTATTAAGGGCATGCAAGCTAAAAAGTGGCTTTAAATTGTAGGGGCGTTACTGGGGTTATTTAGCCACTCCATTGTTTTCCGCTTCACTAAATTGTAAGGCATGTAACTTGGCATAAGCGCCTTGCTTGGCTAATAATAAAGCATGTGACCCACGCTCTATAATTTCTCCTTTTTCCATCACTAAAATAACATCTGCATTTTCAATGGTGGATAAACGATGGGCAATCACGAGGGTGGTTCTATTGGCCATCACGTGCTCCAAGGCTTGTTGAATATAGCGTTCAGAATGGGTATCTAATGCCGAGGTTGCCTCATCTAAAATTAACAACGGCGCATTTTTCAATAAAGCTCGCGCAATGGCTAAACGTTGACGCTGTCCTCCTGATAATTGAATGCCATGCTCACCAATTTCGGTTTGCATTCCATGAGATAACTGCTTAATAAACTCCGTGGCATAAGCATCATCTGCCGCCTTTAAGACATCTGCTTCAGCAATGCCTTCTAAAGAGCCGTAGGCAATATTATTAAACACGGTATCGTTAAACAAAGTAATATTTTGGGTCACTAAAGCAATTTGTTCTCTTAAGGCTTCAAGCGTGTAATCGGTAATTTCCACGCCATCCAATAAAATCTGCCCTTGTGTGTAATCATAAAAGCGAGGAATCAAATTAGTTAAGGTGGTTTTGCCGCTGCCCGAAGCTCCAACAATGGCAATGGTTTGCCCTGATTTAATATCCAGATTAATTTTATTTAGGGCTAATTTATCCGAATTAGGATAACTAAAAGAGAGGTTTTTAAAGCTTAACTCACCCTTACCTAGGCTAGTCGTTTGTAGGCCAGTATCTTTTTCTGTCTCTACATCTAAAACCTTAAAAATATCACTGGCCGCAGCAATGCCTTTTTGAATGTCATTATTAGCATTGACCAGTTGCTGAATAGATTTAGGCATCATAAAGGCCGCGAGTAGGTAAGAAACAAATACGCCTGTACTCGCGCCCTCCATCAGTTGTAAGGCAAGAAATAATAAGGTCGCTAAAGCACTGGCGACTAATAGCTGCATGATAGGGTTTTGTATTGAGGTAAATAAACCTACTTTTAGCGATTGCTGTCTATTAAATAAACTATTGGTTTTAAAGCGCTGCATTTCATAGTTTGCGCCGCCAAAACATTTGACGACCCGACTGCTTAAAACTAATTCAGAGGTAATATGGGTCATATCGCCCATGGAATTTTGAATATTTTTGCTTAATGCGCGCAGGCGTTTACTAACAAAAGTAACCAGTAGGGCAATAAAAGGGGTAATAGTAAGAAAGACCAGCGTTAACTGCCAGTTAAGCCAAATTAAATAAGCTAATAGGCCGACTACTGTGAGTCCTTCGCGTATAAAAATGCGTACGGAGTCGGTGACAGCACGCGCCACTTCCGCGACGTTATAGGTAATAAGCGAGATTAAATGGCCACTGTTTTGGGCATCAAAGTATTCAGTGGACAGTTGTGTGTAATGATTAAACAGTTCACTGCGTAGCTTATGCACGACATTGACTGAAACGCGAATTAAAAAGTAATTACCTAAAAAGCTACCTAGGCTTCTAAAGCTGACCAAGGCGAGGATATATAAAGGTAAGTATTGTGTTTCTGATTTATCACCTTTTTCTAAGGTTTCGATAATGATTTTTATCATTTCAGCCAGTAGCGGCTGGGCAAGGGCAATCATGGCAAAGCCAATAATACTCACGATAAAAAATTTAATCGAAGGAAGTAGGTACTTTAATAGCCGTTTATAGATATAAAATCCAGAATGAGAGGGAGTTGATTTTTTTGCCATGAATTTTAAGAAGTAGAGGAATCAAAGGAAGAGGAAAATGAGCGAGTGGCTGCAGCTAGCATAAAAACAAAGAAAGTGTTCATAATGCCATGACCAAAGGCGAGATTCGTTAAGCCAAAAATAGCATAGCCAGTACATAATAGTAGAACAAGACCAGCGAAGGGCTGATTTTTTAAATAACGATAAAATATAAAGCAGGGGGCAATCAGTAGCATTAATAGAGCAATAAGACCGACTGCTCCTTTGCCAACCAAAGTGGTTAAATATTCATTATGAAAATGCCTCAGTTGGGGTAACATTGGTTTTAAGTGTTTATTGTCTACAAAATTAGCAGTGACTTGTTGGGTATTATGCAGGCCAAATCCGAGTATAGGGTGGCTAGGAATGGCCTTTATGGCGGCTTTCCATAAGGCGATACGTATACCAACAGGGGTAAAGCTATTTTGTTCATAGCTATCAATATCTTGTTGCAGGGCATTAAAACGAGATTGTACTTGAGGCGATAGCCCTATTGCTCCTAGTAGTATTATGGCGATAATAGATAAGCCGATTAAGGGTTTTAGGGTGATAGAACCTTGTTTGTACCATATAAACAGTAATAGTATTAATAGGAAAGGTACTGCTATCCACGCGCCACGTGATAAGGAAAACATGACTGCACTACAACCTAGAATAAAACTCAAAAGGCTAAAGCATTTTTGCCTGTTTGTTTCGCGGTGAATATTAAGCAGTGAAAAAAAACTGAGTAATAAGGCGATATCCCCAAAAGGTATCTCATTGACTGTGCCGTGAGCGCGCAACTCTCCTAAATAGAAATACTGAATCAGCGCCACAATACCCGCTAAAATAGCCCCATTTTTTATAGCCATTAATAAAAAGTGTTTATTGAGTTGCTGAGACAGTAATACAGCCATCCAAGGGGCGACTAAGAAATGGATGTTAGTACCTAAACGTTTAAAAGCATATAGTGATACATCTGAAGTTAAGATAGAAAGCAAGGCGACACTAAAATAAGCAAGGCAAATAGAGGCAATCGCTTGGCTATAAACATGGGTCAATGGGTTTATTTTTTGTTGATAACAATAAATGAAGCTGTAGAGGGCGAGTAGGGCAAAAGCAACTTCCCCTGCCGCTGGAATAACCAGTATAAAAGCAGGGATGATAGCGCATAGGTAGTTAAAATATAAGTTATGTTGAGTTGTCATTTACGCTTGTAAGTCAGTTTGTAAAATATGTAGAGTTTTTTGTGTTGCGCCTAGGTTATGACTAAGAAAGTTTAGGCCATTTTCTGTTAATTGCTGGCACGCTTCTTTGTTGTTATATAAAGAGCTTATGGCTTCTATTATATCGGTTTCAGTTTGGCATTGAATACTGGCTTGATGAGCTAGTACGTTATGGGAAATTTCTTTAAAATTTAGCATATGCGGACCAAATAATACGGGGGTAGCGGCTGCGAGAGCTTCTAAAATATTATGCCCGCCTATTGGAACAAGGCTACCGCCAATAAAACTAATATCTGCCGCAGCATATAGCATTTTTAGTTCCCCTAAAGTATCTGCTATATAAACATCTGTCGTGATACTACAAAGGGTATTACTGCTGCGCATAAGGGTATTAAGCTTTTTGGATTCAGCCAGTGCTTTTACTGCCAAAAATCGTTCGGGATGGCGGGGTACAATCAGTAATAATAATTCAGGAATGGTTTTTTTTAGTTGTTGGTAGCAATCAATCAGTAGCGATTCTTCCCCTTGATGAGTGCTGGCAATAATCCAAACAAATCGCTGCGCAAAAAGCGTACTCTTCAATTGCTTCCCTTGGGTTATTAAATTCTCAGGGAGGGTAATATCAAATTTTAAATTGCCTAATACTTCAATTCTATTTTCAGGCATGCCTATTTTAATAAAGTTCTCTCTGTCTTCTTTTGTTTGCGCGAGAATACGGGTGACATTATGTAAACTAGGGATGACGAGCGCAGGTATTTTTTTATAATTTTTAGCTGAATTAGCCGATAGTCGGGCATTAATAATAAACAACGGGATTCCTTGTTGATGACATTCAGCAAATAAATTAGGCCAAAGTTCCTTTTCCATGATGATGGATAATTTAGGCTTGAAGTGGTTAAAGAATCCGCGTATTACCCAAGGAATGTCATAAGGTAGATAAACATGACTGACAGTATCCGTTAAGACTGTTTGAACTCTCTGTGACCCTGTTACCGTGGTGGTGGTGACCAGTATGGATAAAGAGGGGTATTGTTTTTGTATTAACTTAATTAAAGGAAAGATGGCTTCTACTTCACCAACAGACACAGCATGAAACCAGATACTATTTTGAGGGTATGACTGAGGATAAATGGCCAAACGCTCACGCCATCGTTGACGGTAGGCCGGCGATTTAATTCCCTTAAAGTAAAGGCGTAATAAAATAAAAGGCGTGAGTAAGATAAAAAAAACCGAGTAAAGAGAACGCATTATTCAGTCCAGTAATCTTTAATCCAAGGAGAGGGTTTAATATGTCGATACCATTTACCACTAATGCCTTTGATGGCTTCGGGTGGGTTAGGCAGGCCATGAAATAATATAATCTTCGCACCATCAGGAATACTGGGGGATTTAAACCATGATTGCAACCATGAGGGTGCGCATTTATATTTAAAGCTAGGCACCCACGCATCAGGCCAAAAATTTAATTCCCCCGTTTTCTTAATTTCTCGCGATAAATAGGCTTGTTCATGCCGTACTTCTTGTCTAATATCAGAGAAATTCTCTATAAAATGGCTGAGTATTTCAGTGTGTTGACCAATTTCAAAGCGAAAAACAGAAGAATTGCCTTCTAAACGCACGGGTCGGTGCTTGTCATGGGCAATGAGAAAATCACCTGGATAAGTAAAAAAATCATCCATATTACTGACAATAACAATATCTAAGTCTAAAAACAGTGTAGTGCCTGTTAAATGCCCAAAATTTTCTGCAAAAACAGTTAATTTCCGCCAGCCTCTTTCGGGCAAGTCGGAAGGAATATGTAGCTCGGGTAAAGCTTGGATTTCTACCTCAGGACGAATGCCTACTGAATTATCAGTAAAACAAACAAAGCGAAAAGGAATGCTTAAGTTTTTTTCAACCATGCTATATAAGCGGTTGACGTATAGTGCAGGGAACTTATCTCCCCATTTCATGCAGATTACATTCATATCGTGTGATTATTGTATAATTTATTAAGTATTAAGCGAGTGAAAGGCTAATTATTAATGTTTGGGCTTGCAGCGAAGTCTGCTGAGTATGGTAAAAAATATTTTTTAGGGTAGCATATTCACTGCTAATGATTAGATTTTTTTCAAATTACCGGTTATTAAGTTTACGGTTGTGTTTTAGATAAGTAGAGCCTGAATTACAGTAATATTCGCTCAATTAAATAGCAGTCAGTAAAGGAGGAAAAAATAATGAGTAATAACAATATTATATGGCACGCTCACCCAGTTACGAAGACTAGCAGAGCAAAACATAAACACCAGCCGCCTTGTATACTTTGGTTTACAGGTTTAAGTGGTTCAGGAAAATCAACTATTGCCAGTGCGGTGGAGCAGAAATTATTTGAGCTAGGGCATCATACTTATTTGCTAGATGGTGATAATGTGCGTCATGGGCTGAATAAAGATTTAGGTTTTTCTGATGCAGACCGAATAGAAAATATTCGCCGCATTGGTGAGCTAGCTAAATTAATGGTCGATGCCGGCTTATTAGTAATGACAGCCTTTATCTCGCCTTTTAAGCAAGACCGTCAGCTAGTTCAAGATCTTGTACAAGCGGATGAGTGGGTGGAAATTTATATGGATATTCCATTAGATGAATGTGAAAGGCGTGATCCTAAAGGTCTGTATAAAAAAGCCCGTAAAGGTGAAATTAAACAGTTTACCGGTATTGATTCTGCGTATGAAGTGCCTGAAAATCCTGCATTAAGCATAAATACCGTAGAGCTTAGTATTGAAGCGTGTGCGGATAAGGTCATTGACTATTTACAAACAAAAAAAATTATCCAATGAGTAGACAATATATTGATGTTTTTAATGGTGATGCGGATGGCTTATGTGCTTTATTGCAACTTCGGCGAGATAATCCACAGCCTTCGGAATTGATTACTGGAATTAAACGGGATATTAATTTACTGAGACATATCCAAGACGGTGCAGGAAAACATATCACTGTATTGGATATTTCTTATGAAAAAAATGCGGCAGATGTGCAGCGATTATTGGAGCAAGGGGCAACGATTGATTATATTGACCACCATAAAACCGGAAAAATAATCGCACATCCCAGCTTAAACACACGTATCGATTTATCCAGTAATATCTGTACAGGATTGATTGTTGACCAGCAGTTGCAAGGCAAGTATCAAGCTTGGGCGATTACCGCGGCCTTTGGGGATAATTTAATAGCCCGTGCACAATCACTCGCCTTAGACTCGGATTATACGCAAGCTGAAATACAACAAATGCAACAATTAGGGATTTACCTTAATTACAACGGTTATGGTGCCAGTGTCGATGATTTGTTTTTTCATCCTGCCGATTTATATAAGCGATTAAAGGGCTTTGATACCCCTTTTGATTTTATTGCTCAAGATAGCGCTACTTTTAATTGCTTAGCGGTAGGTTATGCAGAAGATATGGCGAAAGCGGAAGCGGTTTCTGTGTTATATGCTAATCAAGATATAACCGTGATTGAATTGCCGAATGAAACATGGGCGCGGCGAGTGAGTGGCGTTTGGGGGAATGAACTGGCTAATCGTTTTCCAGATAAAGCGCATGCCATTATCAGTCAAGCTAATACAGAAAACTACCTTGTCAGTATTCGAGCACCGCTGAATAGAAAGCAAGGGGCTGATATATTAGCCAGTCAATTTCCATCGGGAGGAGGGCGAAAAGCGGCGGCAGGTATCAATCAATTACCTGATGGGAAATTAGAGGATTTTATTCGAGCCATGAAAACACAGTTTGCCTGCTAGTCTGTAATGTTTAACGGAGTTTAATCAGTGAGGCGTATAATGGTACTTTATTCTCATTATTGCTTGCTTAGGTACTATGCCTCAAAAATACATTAAAAAAATTCTACGCGCCAAAGTGTATGATGTCGCAGAAGAAACACCGCTAGACTATGCGACTAATTTGTCGAAACGGACTAAAAATTCGGTGTACTTTAAGCGAGAAGATTTGCAGCCCGTGTTTTCTTTTAAAATTCGCGGGGCTTATAACAAAATTTCCTTGTTGAGCGAAGAAGAAAAACAGCTTGGAGTCATTGCTGCTTCCGCAGGAAACCATGCGCAAGGGGTAGCTTTATCTGCCCGTAATCTAGGGATTAAGGCATTAATTGTTATGCCTAAAACCACGCCTGATATTAAAGTGAACTCGGTTCGTTCTTTAGGGGCTGAGGTGGTATTAATCGGTGATGCCTTTGATGATGCTTATACCCATGCAAGAACCTTAGCTAAAACGCATAAAATGACCTTTATTCATCCTTACGATGATGCGGATGTCATTGCAGGGCAGGGAACCGTGGCGATGGAAATTCTACGCCAAAAGACCGGTGCGATTGATGCGATTTTTGTACCCGTAGGTGGGGGAGGCTTGATTTCTGGGATTGCAGTCTATATTAAATTTGTACGTCCTGATATTAAAGTTATTGGCGTTGAACCGAATGATTCCGATTGTTTAAATCAAGCCTTACAAGCAAAAAAACGGGTTAATTTAAAGCAAGTCGGACTTTTTGCCGACGGGGTTGCCGTCAAAAAAATTGGCAAAGAACCCTTTCGTTTGGCGCGCTTATATGTGGACGAAGTGATTACCGTTACCACCGATGAAATTTGCGCCGCGATTAAAGATATTTTTGAAGACACCCGTTCCGTTTCTGAGCCTGCGGGTGCCTTAGCGGTCGCAGGTCTAAAGAAATATACAGAGCGTGAACAATGTGTGGATAAAAGCTTAATTGCGATAGAAAGTGGCGCGAATATTAATTTTGACCGTTTACGCTATGTGGCGGAACGGACGCAAGTGGGTGAGCATCGAGAAATTTTATTAGCTGTGACCATTCCTGAAAAAGCAGGGAGTTTTCTAAAGTTTTGCCGCTTATTGGGTAAACGTAATATTACGGAGTTTAATTACCGCTATTTTAACACGCAACAGGCACAAATCTTTGTCGGTATTTCCAGTAATGGGACTGAAGGCGATAAGCAGGAAATTATTGAAGAGTTAAACAGTCATCAGTTTACAGTTATTGATATGACCCATAATGATTTAGCGAAAGAGCATATTCGTTATATGGTCGGTGGTCATAAGCCCGATGATTTAGATGAGGTTATTTATAGCTTAGAATTTCCAGAACGCCCTGCGGCGCTTTTGCGATTTTTAACCTCTTTAGGCAGTCAATGGAATATTAGTTTATTTCATTACCGCAACCACGGCGCGGCTTTTGGTAAGGTGGTGATTGGGGTACAAATTAAAGAGACTGAAAAGCAGGCTTTACAGTTATGTTTTGATGCTCTAGGTTTTTTATATCGGGAAGAAACTGAAAATTTAGCCTATCAGCTTTTTTCGGGTGGTATTTAAAATCAGTGTTGCGTATGGGTTTTTAAAACACTTGAATTTAAAATAGCTTTAGAGGCGTATCGAAAAATAAAATAGCTTATGAGTGCAGAACAATATGGAACACGATTACTTACTTAAACTCCGTCAACATCCTACGTGGCGATTACTTTGTGCAGATAACTCGCCTCTGATTATTAGTTTTTTCTATCGAGTTTTTATTCAGCCTAATTGTCGTTCACTCAAGCAAAGCGATTTAATTGAAAAATTGGACGATAGTTTATTTCATCTACGCCAAATTCATAAAAATAAATATCCGAAAAGCGCAAAGGCGTATTTAACTGATTGGGCGAATGGTGAGAATGCTTTTTTGCGTAAATATTATGCACAAAATAGCGATGAACCTGAATTTGATTTAACGCCTGCGAGTGAAAAGGCAATCGAGTGGTTGCACAGCTTAGAGCAGAAGCAATTTATTGGTACGGAGTCACGCTTATTGACTGTTTTTGAATTGTTAGAGGATATTTTACAATCGACTCAAACAGACCCCAAACAACGCATAGCCGAATTAGAAGTCCAAAAATTGGCTATTGATGTAGAAATAGCTCATTTACAACAAGGGGCTGTGATGACTTACGATCCACGGCAAGTGAAAGAGCGTTTTTACCAACTGGAAGAGACGGCTCGTGGGTTATTAATGGATTTTCGGCAGGTTGAAGAAAATTTCCGCCAACTTGATCGGCGTACCCGCGAGAAAATAGCCACTAGCACGAAAAATAAAGGCGATTTATTGGATGATATTTTTAATGAACAAGATGAAATAGCCGGCTCGGATCAAGGCAAGAGTTTTCAAGCCTTTTGGGGTTTGTTAATGTCGCCAGCGAAACAGGAAGAATTAAATGAATTAATTCAACAAGTATTAGCGTTAGAAGAAGTGCAAAATTGTGAGCCTGATGAGCTTTTACCGCGTATGAAATATCATCTACTTGAGGCTGGTGAAAAAGTACAGCGCACGAGTTCTGGCTTGGTCGAGCAATTACGCCGCTATTTAGATGACCAAGTTTGGCTAGAAAATAAACGCATTATGTCGATTATTTATGAAATAGAAAAAACGGCAGTGCATATCAAACAAATTCCGCCAAAATCTAAAGATTTTATTTATTTAGAAGATACCAAAGCACAGATTAATCTTGCGCTTTCGCGTACTTTATTTCGGCCTACTAGCCGTTCTAAAATTACCACCGAAAAATTAATGGGCGGGGTGGCTAATTTTACGAGTGATTTGCTGTATACCCAACATTATGTGGATATTGAGTTATTACAAGCTAGAATTAATAAGGCATTACAGGCTCAGGAGCAGGTGACTTTATTAGAATTGTGTCAATTATATCCCTTAGAAAAAGGCATGAGCGAGTTGGTCGCTTATTTTAATCTTGCGTGTCAGGACAGTGCGAATGCCGTGATTGATACAGAAAAAGAAGTAAAAATTATGTGGCGTAATTTAGAGGGTTTAGATAAAGTAGCGAGTTTACCGCAGGTTATTTTTACTCGTTAATTGCATATAGATAAGGAAAGGCAACAAATGAAGCATGAGATAGATCCAAAAATTGACTGTGTTTTTAAGGCGATCTTAGGCACAGAACAGAATAGAAATTTATTAATTAATTAATTTCCTGAATGCATTTTTATTGGAAGAGTTAATAGAGCCTATTATCTCAGTAGAAATTTTAAACCCCTATAATGATACAAGACGCTGCACAAGCACAGCAGCGAGAGCAAGCCGCCATTGCTGAAATTGAACATTTAAGAAGCTGTTTGGTTAAACTTTAAACACACTTTGCAACCGTTAATTTTATCATGGCAATTCTTATCATATTTTCGGCAGTTGCAGGTAAAATTTCAAAGTCTTTAGCGAGTCGTCGAAAATTATTTA
>Ga0209292_1000595_pt1 | contig 46926 bp, 44 predicted proteins | sample GOMGulsemesocosm_2_FD_184634 | JGI IMG/M metagenome (GOLD analysis project Ga0209292, IMG submission 184634) | Methane-oxidizing microbial communities from mesocosms in the Gulf of Mexico - GOM9C Gulf of Mexico (SPAdes) (version 2) | ecosystem: Environmental > Aquatic > Marine > Cold seeps...
TTAAAAAGACTAAAGGTTCTGTGGGAGCGCTAAAGGCAAGTTCACTGGCGTGATCTGCATAGTTAAGACCCAGTACAAAAATCTTACCGTCACAAGGCGGTAACCAATGGGCATCGGCTTCTTCGATAAGGCTGCCATCAGGAAGAATTGCCTGATAATCATTGTTGACCTTAACCTGAGTCACTTCATTATTTAATAAAATACGGCCTAATTTCATTATCCCAGTTCTCCTTCAGTAACGACTTTATTGCTTAATTGTCCAATGCCTTCTATCTCTATCGTGACCTCATCATTAACTGACAAGGCTAGTTTTTCTGTACGTAAAGGCGTGCCTGCAATGACCAAATCACCGGGTTGTAGGCTAATGAAGCTACTGATGTAACTGATGATGTGAGCCACATCGTAAAACATCTGATCGGTATTAGTTTGATGCCTTAAGTCACCATTAATATAGGTATTTATGGTCAGTTTATTTGGATTAGCAATGTTTTCTTTATCAACAATCGCGGGGCCAATTGGGCAAAAACCATCACGGCATTTTGCTTTTACAGCAGGGCGATAAAATGAGGTTTCCGCTAAGCTGATTTCGTTGACTAAGGTATAACCTTGGATAAAGTCTGCAGCTTGCTCTGAGCTAACACGAGTACAGACTTTACCAATGACAATGCCCAAAGAAGGCCCTGCAAAAATACTCTCACCTGAGGCCGGTGCAGGGATATTTTGACCAAAGCCAATATGGGTATTATCGGTTTTAATATGCAGTACAGGTGTTTTTGGTGGAGATACATGGGGCTTTTTATTAAAGGCAGCCTCCATGTGAGCACGCAATGCTTTGTCGTTTAAAGCCACGCCAAGTACTGTGCCTGTTGTTGCGGCTAAAAGGCTAAGTTGGTTTGGATCTAGTGGAGACTGGCTTGAAATAATGTCAGCCTCATCATTCTTTAATACTCGATAATGAAACATAAAAACAAAAACTCTTATTAGTTAATATATTAACTATATTTATATAGACTTCACCTCCTGTCAAGTTAATTAATATATTAACTAATTTATTGTTCTTCTAGAAAACACTTTTCAAATTTATTATCTATTAGGAACAAGTTGTTATGAGTTGTCTTTAATGACTATTGTTTAGAAACAGGTGAAAGAGCTCGCATTGGGACTTCACACCGAGCTTGCGATAAATGCTTTTTCTGTGATTCTTAACCGTACCTTCAGAGACAAAACATTTCTCAGCGATAGAGGGTGAAGGGTTTCCATCAAGAATTAGGGTGACAATTTCAGCTTCTCTTTTAGTTAGGGCATGCTCTTCATAAATAGGATTACAAACCGGAACATTAGCTTCAAAATTATGGAGGCTTGGCTCTACACTGAGTTGTTGTGAGTTAAGGTGCTGATAAATAGCAGCATTAAGTGACAGGAATAAACTTTGTTTATCCTCTTTGCTGACTCTCTCATTATTGTCGTCACAAGTGGTAAAGCTAATGCTAATGACATTACCTGATTCATGATTAACAATCAGAGATGTTTCATTTTTCCAGCCTGTTTTCTTATAAAAATCAGTGTAGTAGTGAGTTTCTTTAAAATTTGTAGGGGCGAGCCTTTCGAGTGAGTAGATACCGGTATCTACATGGCCTTGAATCGCATTGTAAACCGGGTCTTCTAGGTAAGCACTGGTGGAATAGATCTTATCGAGTTGCTGTATATTGCTATTATTTTCACTGTGGATAAAGCTCGGGTGGACCTTTTCTGAATAGCGGATCACATTTACCCCAGTCAAAGGTTGTATACACTTTAAGGCTTTTACCACATAAGAGTAAAAATCGACTTGTCCAATATGCATTATCACTGCGGGTAGGGAGTCATAAATTCTTGTTTTCATAGTCTTATCTTTCTTGTGTATGAATAAAAGCTATACAGCAGCCTCCATACCACCTTATAACAAAGGAAAAAGACAAGCTAGGTTTCACTGAACTGATCTTCAATACAGCTTGGCAAACGTCTTTTTCTTACTTTAAACGTAATAAATAAAACCGAATAAATCAATAAAATTCGCTTTCAATGATGTTCGATTAATATTATAAAAAATAATAGTTAATATATTTACTATATGTCTTATTGACAAGTGGTACTAAGCTAATTTAAATTAATTAACATATTAAGTAAAATGATTTTAATCGTTTTAGTCATATTTAAATAGTGGAGTAGCGCATCATGATAAAAAACTTAATCAATGGTAAATGGGTTGAAAGCAGCCAAACCTTTGAGACAACTAACCCTGCCAATGGGGAGGTACTTGCTGAAGTCGCTCATGCGTCTGATGCTCAGGTCGCACAAGCGGTGCAAGCTGCAAGGGATGCGTTTCCTGCATGGGCTGGGTTGCCCGTTGCTAAACGTTCAAAAATCATCACACGTTTAGGGGATTTAATCTCTGATAATGTGACTGAGCTAGCGCTTATGGAAACCAATGATACGGGCTTACCACTCTACCAAACCCATAATGCCTTGATTCCAAGGGCGGCTAACAACTTCTACTTTTTTGCCGAGATGGCAAAACAAATGAATGGTCATACTTATCCTATGGATGATCAGATGTTGAACTACACCTTGCATCAACCTGTTGGTGTTTGTGCTTTGGTCTCTCCATGGAATGTCCCTTTCATGACGGGAACATGGAAAACCGCACCTTGTCTTGCTTTAGGAAATACCGCGGTAATGAAGCAATCTGAGCTTTCGCCTATGACGACCGACTTTTTAGGCCATCTTGCCATGGAAGCAGGTGTACCTGCAGGGGTCTTTAATATAGTGCATGGCATGGGTGCAACAACCGGTAACGCCTTGATTCAAAATAATGATGTGGATGTGATTTCTTTTACCGGGGGTACTCAAACTGGTAAGCACATTATTGCTAATGCTGGCTTGAAGAAATTTTCTATGGAATTGGGTGGAAAATCCCCCGTTATGATTTTTGACGATTGTGATTACGATAGAGCCATGGATGCCGCCTTATTTGGTATTTTCTCCATCAATGGTGAGCGCTGTACCGCAGGCTCTCGTATTTTTGTGCAAGAAAGTATTTATGAGAAGTTTGCCGCCGAATTTGCAGAGCGTGCCAATAAGATTCGAGTTGGAGACCCTCTAGATATGGAAACCCAAGTAGGTTCTCTTATCTCTCGCCAACATTGGGATAAGGTGACCGGTTATATCAAATTGGGTTTAGAAGAAGGCGCGAGTTTGATTGCTGGTGGCGTGACTGAATTTTCTGGCTCGTTAAGCCAAGGCCACTACCTGCGTCCAACCGTTTTTAAAGATGTAAAAAATAGCATGCGAATTGCACAAGAAGAAATTTTTGGTCCTGTTGCTGTGCTTATACCATTTAAAGACGAAGCAGATGTTTTAGCTATGGCGAATGACAATGAGTACGGCTTGGCGTCGTATCTTTGGACTAGCGATAACGGACGTGTGCACCGCATAGGACGCCAAGTTGAAGCCGGCATGTTGTTCGTGAATAGTCAAAACGTACGAGATTTACGCCAGCCTTTTGGCGGTATTAAATCATCGGGTACAGGTCGTGAAGGGGGGACTTACAGTTTTGAAGTTTTCTCTGAACTGAAAAATGTCTGTATCAGCATGGGTGATCATCATATTCCTAAATGGGGTGTGTAAGACTAATCAATAGGGGAAGGGGATCAATACTGTTTGATCCCCTTCATCAAATAAATACGCAATGTATACAGGCTAAATTATGCCCCATTTTATTCTTGAGTATTCATCAAACCTGGATGAAAAATTAGCGTTTCAAGATCTCTTTAAGTCATTGCATGACTATATGGTCTCAACCGGTGCTTTCCCCCTAGGCGGCATTCGTAGTCGCGCGATTCGCTGTGAAGACTATCGTGTTGCGGATGGCAGAGATGAATTCGCCTTTATTAACCTTAATTTGAAAATAGGACCAGGTAGGGATATGGCACTCAAGCAAACGGTTGCAGATGAGGTGTTTAAACGTTTTTGTGATTGGATGGAGCCGATTACACGCACAGATTACTGTCAGATTTCGTTTGAAATGACTGAGTTAGACCCTGTATTAAAATTTAATAAAAATAATATCCATGCACTTTTTAAATTAAAATAGTGTGACTTGAGTTTTGTTTTTTTAGAGTGCCTTTAGGGGGATTTTAACCCTCTCTTTTAGGTCATGTATCTTTCCATTTTGAGCATCAAATAAATGGATTACATGACTCAAATAAAAGCAGTCATTAGACATAATGAATCCTTTTTAGGCTATCTCATAGCTGTTAATTAACGCGGGTTTGCCATGTTGCCTATGTTTTAATCTTTGTGACATGGCATGGGCTGTAAGGGGTTTATCATAGAAGTAGCCTTGGCCTTGAGAGCAGTTAAGTTCTTCTAATAAGGCCTCTTGCTCAGGATTTTCTATGCCTTCTGCAATAGTGGTTAAATTGAAGTGTTCGGCAACGGCTAATACTGACGCTATGATGGCGCTATCGTCAGTATCATTGGGTAGGCCTTTTACAAAGGCACGGTCGATCTTAAGTTTGTCCAAAGGAAAACGTTTTAGGTAAGACAAGCTTGAAAAGCCGGTTCCAAAATCATCTAGCGCAATCTTAATACCCAGTTGGCGTAATTGGGTGAGGGTATGGATCACTTGCTCTGGGTTGTGCACCAAAATGCTTTCTGTAATTTCAAGTGTTAAACAATCACTAGGTAATTGGCTTTGGTTGAGTGCTTTGATTACCGTCGCTACGAGCGACTCATCAAATTGTCTAGCTGATAAGTTGATCGCAATGTCAATTGGCCTGTCATATTCTTTATTCCAGTTAGCCGCCTGCTGGCAAGCCTCAAATAGCACCCATTTACCGATATCGTTGATAATGCCTGTTTCTTCAGCAAGCGGGATAAAGTCGATAGGCGATACAAATCCTTTAAGCGGGTGATGCCAACGGATAAGGGCTTCACAGCCAATAACCTGTTTGTTAGTTAAATCGACTTGAGGTTGATAATAGACTTCAAACTGATTGCGGTTTAAAGCACGACGTAAGTCATTTTCTAAGGACAGTCTTTTGAGGGCGTCACGGTTTAAATTGGCCGTGAAAAATTGCACATTATTACGGCCGCTTTCCTTGGCTCTATATAGGGCCGCATCGGCATTTTTAAGTAATATATTAGTCCGATTGCCATCTTTAGGATAAAGCGTTGCACCAATACTAGGTGTCACTATGAGTGAACGGCCTAATATATTCATTGGCTTTTCAATGCTTTGCATTAACTCATGACAAAACTGTTTAACCGCATTCTCTGATGCAATATCTTGCATTACTATGACAAATTCGTCGCCGCCAAGGCGACTTACGATAGTATTTTCATTTTTATGATCTAACAAACGAGAGGCTATGATTTTAAGCACTTTATCGCCTGCACTATGGCCTAGGCTGTCATTGATAAATTTAAAATAATCTAAATCTAGAAACAGTAGGGCAAACTTATTGATGGGCTCTGTGGGTTTTCTTTGTTTATCAAGTTCAATAATGTGATCAACCTGCTCTTTAAAGAAACGGCGGTTAGGTAGGTCGGTTAATGAGTCATAATCGGCAAGATGTTGTAGTGTATTTTCAGCTTGTTTACGTTTGCTGATATCGACTATGGTGCCAATATAATTAATCGCTTTACCTTTAGGGTCTTTATAAACATTGATGGATAGCCATTCTGGAAATAGGTGTCCTTTTTTATGCTGATTAATCACTTCGCCTTGCCATAATCCTTTTGTGGTAATGGAATGCCACATATCGCTATAGACTTCAGGATCGGTTAAACCTGAAGCGAAGGCGTTGGGGGTAAGGCCTATTATTTCTTCTTTGTTATAACCTGTGATACGGCTAAATGAAGAGTTACAAGTAATGATTCTATTGCGCTCATCGGTAATCATTATGCCTTCAGAAGTGCTGTCAAAAACTCGGGCGGAGAGCTCTAATTCAGATTTGTTTGCTAGCAGGCGTTTATGCTGTTTTTGACTATGGTTGTGATAATGATTAAAAGCACGTTTAAGCCAGGAGGCAAACCCTAATGCTATGGCTAAAGACAACCCTGAGATGAGGGTGAATGTGGCTAGAAGGCTTTCCATGCTTTCTTTTTGACTCTCTTTTAAGAGCGAAAGCTGTGCTTCCGCCTCAAATATAATTTGGCTATTGTTATAACCAGCAATCACTGTCCAACCCCAGCTATTAACGGTATCAGTGAATGAAAAACTATGACTTGTACCTTTAAACTCTTGCTGCTTTTGAGCAAGTGATATGTTTTTTTTATTTTGCACTTGGGCGATAAAACGTTTTACCGACTCTGGTTCTTGTAGCTTGTCTATTAAGCTTTCAGACAAACCTTGAGTTTGGTAAACAAACTGACCTTTTTGATTAAAAATGATGATAAAACTATTTTTATGTATTTCAAGTGATGACAGCTGTGCAAGGGCTTCTAACTGAAAGTCACTGTTAACTCTTTGGATATAGTCACCTGTGCCCATAACCCAGTTATAGGGTTCAAATAGACGCATAAAGCTTATCTTGTCTTGCATTTCTTGCGTATTACCAGGCTCATACCAGCGATATTGACGGTAACCTTGCTTGGCGTCATTCTGTGCGGCATCTAGGATACCTTGAATGATGACATTACCTTTATCATCTTTTTGATTGTGTAATGAACTTCCTTCTAATTGAGGTTGCTCAGGTAAAAGAATGGCGTTGCCATTGATGTCATCAATAAACAAATAACCCCGATTAGAAAAAAACCGGATATCCCTAAACGCTTCTTTAATGGCTTGCTGAACGTCTGCTTTAGGTAAAATAGGGCTGAGGTTTTGATAAAGTGAGGAGGCAATGGTGTGGGCTTTATTGACCTGGAGTTTTGCTTCTTCTTTAAGATAAGGTATTGTCTGTAAACTAAAGTTGTTTAAATTTTCAACAACTTTTGCGCCATCATAATGAATTTTTTGCTCTTGTTGAGTTATCAAGTTATCGGTCAGCGTTTTTCTTTGCTCTTCGCTTATATTGCCTTCTCGAATAATAAGGTACCCCATAATGCAAGACATTGAGCTAATGACAACAAGTAGCATGGCGAATGTTTGTTTTAGAGGGATTTTAGAAGGTGGAAGTAACGTCATTTTTTTCTCGTAGGAAATGGGCTAAAGACTTAGGTTTGACGCTTTGGCTTTAGTGTCTGATTTTCCTAGGTTGATATAACCTAATAATTGATGGATTTTAGAGCAGTTATAACTCTACCTTATCTATTAAGGCAGTTGTTTTCAGTTAAACGCTTTATTGATTTAGGTCATAAAGGGAAGAATAAGAATAAATTGCAAGTATCATTTAGTCTATTAGCCTTAGTTAAAAGACTCAATCGCAAAAAATGGGGGGGTAATTATGTTAAATATGGACTTTTTAAAAGAAGTTCTCATTGATAGTAAAGAGCAATCTTGGCAGGCAAGTCCTATGGCAGGTGTATGGCGAAAGCCTCTTGCGCGTGAAGAGGCAGAACGAGGCCATGCTACCAGCATTGTTAAGTATGAAGCCGGATCTTTCTTTCGCTCTCACCCTCATCCAGGTGGTGAAGAAATTTTTGTGATGCAAGGAACCTTCTCGGATGAATCAGGTGATTACCCAGCAGGCTCTTACTTTCGAAATCCACCTGGAACATCCCATGCTCCCCACAGTAAAGATGGCTGTGAGCTCTTTGTGAAACTGCATCAGTTTAAAGCGGATGATAGGTCGCAGATTTGCATAGACACCAATTCCTATTTGCAGTCAGAGAAATCTTGTTATTTGTTACATAAACATCAGGATGAATCTGTGTATTGGTTTAACTTATCTCATCAGTCTGACCTTAATGACGTGTCCAATATATTAACAAATAATGAGTCGATCGAAATACTGATATTGGATGGTGAGATGAGTTATAACGACCTCTTACTAACTAAAGGTTATTGGATAAGAAGTCATGACTTTAATATTAGTTTACTGACAATTAATCGATCTGCAGTTTTCTTATTTAAATCAGGTCACTTCTAAAAAGAAAGGTAGTAATGAGTTTCATCATCATTAACTTATAACGCTTAAATAGAGTGTTAATTATTGAGCTCTAATAGACATATTAAGTTTCAATATAACTCTCTGATTTCAGCTATACGCCTTGATTGAAATCTGTAAAGGCTATATCCAGTGCCTTAGCATCAGCTAAACAGTGTTTTAGTGTTAATACTTCTATGGCGACTTCAGCGGTACACAAACCGATGTTTTTTTGGTTTCGTCTGAGTGCATAACGAGAAGTGTAATCTACGCTTAAAGCGTAATGTGCTATAGCATGCAAGTAGGGACTGCGGTTATACATTTTTCTTGCTTCTTGCCAAGTACCGTCAAGAATAATGAAGGTATCGAATTGGCTGAGATCGTCAGAAGCTTGAATCTGCTGAGTGCCCGCTTTCGCCTCAGGGTAAATAAGTAGAGTACGGTTTAAATCTAACGCCCGTGTAAGTCTTTCGTCCGCTGATGTGCGGGACCATTCAATGATGTCACACTGATCTGGTAATCGTTGTTTTATCAAGGGGCCTGTGGCTGATTTTTTTGATAATTCTCGGGAATGTGTAAGCAGAATAAAGTGCATAGAGTACAAGTAATGAGTGGCTGTTTAGAGAGCGCTATAGTATCAGTTTAGTGGGCTCATGGGTCTCACTTTCTATATATACTCTGTTGTCATGCTATAAAATATAATAATGTCATTAAATTTAATTCAGGATGTGAGACTGAGATGAATAATTTTTTAATAAAAATATTACTCATCAATTTGAATGAAACTCAATATGAACATTTCATTACATTCAGGAAAAAAATTTAGCCTTATTTAAACAGAATTCCATTAAGATAATGCTAACTTATTAAAATATAAGATGATTGTCTAATTGAATTGAAAATATATTTTTATTAAATGTTTGTTAGGAAAAAAATATAATTTCATTATGATATTGATTCTATTTGTTTTTATTTTTGTATTTTTCATAAAGTTACACAAAGTAGTTTTCAAATTACATATTGTAACTAACTTTATTGTTTGCGCCTTCCTATTTTATTTTTATCGTCTTATTATCGATGTAGTTGAGTATTTTGATTTGGACCTCCTTCTCATAAATAGCTCAACGATTATGGATAATGTTGAAAGAAGTTATTCTCTCAATGCTAAAACTAAACTGTATATATACAGTCGATAGAAAAGATGAGGTTTGTATGTCAGGTCAAATAGTTTCTGGTATCGTTAAATGGTTTAATGACGAAAAAGGATTTGGTTTCATCGAGCGCGAAGGCGGTCCAGATGTTTTTGTTCATTTCCGTGCTATTAACGGTACTGGACGTCGTTCTTTGCAAGAAGGCCAGAAAGTAACGTTTGAAGTTACTCAAGGTCAAAAAGGCCCTCAAGCAGAGAACGTTTCAATCGTTTAACCTGTTTGGCTTTTTAAGAAACCGTCCATTTGGGCGGTTTTTTTATGTCTTGCTTTTTGCTTTTAATCACGTCTAATTAGTTTTTTATTTGAGTTAGAGCGTACTTGTGTCCCCCATCTTATATTCTTTTAGACGTTGTCCTTATGCCATACGAGCGAGATATACCTTGTCACTGCTCAACCTTAACGTTGAAATAAGGGAAGTTGTTTTAAGGAACAAACCCGCCTCTTTATTAGCATTAGGGGGACGAACAAGCGTGCCTCAGCTTATTTGTGAACAAGGTGAAAGGTACCCTGAAAGCATGGATATCATTCGCTGGGCCTTGGCTAAAGTTGCGCTTTCAAAGGATGCTATTCAGTACTCTTTAACAGAAGAAAGAAACATAGCAGCTTGGCTATTTCAAACTGATCATAGATTTAAGTTTTGGTTAGATAAATATAAGTATGCAGATCGGCACCCTGATAACACAGAAGCCTATTACCGGTCTCAGGCTGAGAGGTTCTTACGTCGCCTAGAAACCTGCTTGAGTAAACAGGCATTTTTATTGGGTGCGAACATGAGTATTGCCGATGTATTGGTTTTTCCCTTTATTCGCCAATTTAGAGGGGTGAATCCTGTCTGGTTTGATCAATCTAACTATCCTGCTGTAAAACAATGGTTGGCAGGTATTATAGAAAGTGAGACCTTTGCTCGCGTCATGGTTAAGTTGCCGGCTTGGCAAGAAGGGGATGAGCCTCGCTATTTCCCCTAATATGAAATTTTATTTAGAACGGATCAAACAGAAAAAAGCCGACATTTAAGTCGGCTTTTTAAGTTTTGTTTTTAGGCTAGTATTTTCGCTGATTAGTCCATCCAACCCAGTGTTGCCCAATACCAAAAATCTGGATCCGCATCTTTAGGTAGCTCAGGGATAATGAGCTGACCATTTTGATCAAGGTGTTTGGACTCAGGATAGTTATTAGCCAGAACCGCTAGGTTTTGATCAGCTAATTCATCCTGCTCTAGTTCAATATAAGCTTGCACACTCACTGCCAGGGCGTCTTCAATGGAATCGGAACTTGGATATTGGCTTAAAACGGTTTGGCTTCTATGCAGTGCTGCTAAGGGCGCACTACGTTTGAAATAATATCTAGCCACTTGTAATTCGTGTCTAGCGATAGTGTTACGCAAATAAATCATGCGTGCTTTAGCGTCTTTTGCATAAGTACTTTCAGGAAAGCGCTTTAAAAGATCAGCAAACTCACGAAATGCTTTAATAAACTCAGATGAGTCACGCTGGCTTGGATCTTGGTTCAGATAACGCGTACTGAGTGTCTCACTGGCTTTAAAGGTAGAAAGTGCTCGGTAGTAAAAAACGTAATCTATGGTTTCGAATTCGGGGTACTTTTTGATAAAACGTTCTGCGTTTGCATGGGCAGAAATGAAATCACTGGCAAGGAAGTAGGCATATATTATTTCCAGTTCAGCTCGTTGGCTAAACTCACCAAAAGGGTAACGACTATCAAGATCTTTTAAATTTTGTACCGCGACAAGAGGGCGCCCTTGGTCAAATGCTTGTTGTGCATTGTCGTAATATTCACGTTCAGGAAGGTCTGGTTCTTGAACGGGAGTATTGGAACATGCCCCTAGTAATAAAGAAATTCCTACGAAACCAGATAATTGCAGCAAAGACTTGCGTAATCCCATGTATAATCAAACCTTGAATAGTAAAATGTAGTGCCGCTTTGATTGACTCTAAAATATGAATAAAGTTTCCAAGGCTGGCAAGATACACCTTTTTTCTTTGTAACTTGATCGATTTTACGTAAAAATTACGCAAATTAAGATCAACTCGAATTTAAGTACATTGTATGGCAGAGCGCATAGTAAAAGAAGCACAAGTTCCATTTGAATTAAATGGCCAGCGGTTTGATTTAGTTGCAACCGAACTCTTTAGTGATTACTCACGATCACGTATCCAATCTTGGATAAAAGAAGGTGTTCTATTGGTTGATGGCAAAAAATCAAAAGCAAAAGAAAAGTTGTTTGTAGGTGAAACGATTAGCCTAGAAGCCGTTGTAGAAGATATTGAAGAGCATCTTCCAGAGGATATTCCTTTGGATATCGTATACGAAGATGAGGATATTTTAGTCATCAATAAACCGACGGGTTTAGTGGTGCATCCTGCAGTAGGTCATCGTACCGGCACACTAATGAATGGCGTATTGTTCCATTGTCCAGAGTCTGCTCATGTTCCAAGAGCGGGCATAGTGCACCGATTAGACAAAGAAACAACGGGTCTAATGGTCGTAGCGAAAACGCTGGCGGCGCAAACTGATCTTGTGACTCAGTTACAAGATAGAAGTATGGGGCGTGAATATGAGGCCATTGCTATTGGCATCATGACAGGTGGTGGCACCGTCAATGAACCGATTGGGCGTCACCCACAAAATCGTCAAAAGATGGCGGTTGAACCTATTAGCGGAAAAGACGCAATTACCCATTATCGGATGTTGCATCGCTTTAGAAACCATACTCATATTCGACTTAAATTGGAAACCGGCCGTACTCACCAAATTCGAGTACACATGTCCCATATTCAATTCCCGTTACTGGGTGATCCGCAATATGCAGGGCGCATGAAAATGCCAAAATCCTGTACGCCTGAACTTAGAGAAGAATTACATACCTTTAGGCGTCAAGCATTGCATGCAAAAAGGTTAGAGCTTTCTCACCCTATCACAGGGGAGTTTATGGAATGGGAAGTCGACTTACCTGATGACATGCTGCAGCTTATCGACTTATTAGAGCAAGACTTAGCAGAAGCCGACGCGGTAGAAGGTGACTATTAAGCCTTCTGCATGCAAGTCTGATGTGATTTTTGTGCTTGATTAGGAGATAGCGTGACCGTTATTGATTCAAATTCGCCTTTTATCTGCCCTCAGTGGCCAGCGCCTAAACAGGTAAAGGCGTATTCCTCAACCCGTTTAGGCGGGGTGAGTGTGAGCCCTTTTGGCTCACTTAATCTGGGGGCTCATGTGGGGGATGATGCTCAATCTGTCACCGCAAATCGTAAGCTATTTGCCCGACAAATTGGTATGCCCAATAGTCTACGTTGGCTTAATCAAGTGCATGGCTGTGATACGGTTCGCTTACCGTCTAATAAGGTAGGTGATATTGCGGCTGATGCGTCATTTACCCAGGTGAAACAGCAGGTATGTGCTGTGATGACCGCAGACTGTTTACCGCTTTTAGTGTGTAACGAAAAGGGAACGCAAGTCGCTGCCTGTCATGCTGGTTGGCGTGGCCTATACGATGGTGTCATTGAGTCCTGCATTGCACAATTTGAGGCAACAGAAGGTCTTATGGTTTGGCTCGGCCCTGCTATTGGTGCTAATGCCTTTGAAGTGGGCAGTGAAGTCAGACTCGCTTTTATCGATAAAGATAGCTGTGCAGAGTTGGCATTTAAGCCTTCTACTAATGAGGGTAAGTGGTTAGCGGATATTTACCTTTTAGCAAAACAAAGGCTCACTAGGTTAGGCATAGATCAGATCTATGGTGGCGATTTTTGTACCTATGAGAATGAAGAACACTTTTTCTCCTATCGACGGGATCAACAAACAGGTCGATTGGCGAGTGTGATCTGGATAGAAGAGTAGCGTTAAATAAAATAGAGCCGAGAGGCTCTTTTTTATAAGTGCTAAAAAATGGCACATATCAATTGAAATTATGAAAGCTGGACTTATCTAGAGAGAATCAAAGGTATTTTTCGGACAATTAGGACTTTAATATGAGAATCGACCGATTAACCAGTAAATTACAAATTGCCCTTTCAGATGCGCAATCTGTCGCTTTAGGTCGGGATCATGCTTACATAGATGCCGTTCATTTATTAGTCGCCTTATTTGATCAGCAGGGCAGTGGTATTCGTCCTATTTTGCAACAAGCCGGGGTGCAAGTTGCTAAGTTTCGTGACTCATTAAATACGATTCTTGATGATCTGCCTGAAATGAAAGATCACGATGGCAATATCCAAATGTCACCTGAGCTAGGGCGTTTATTAAACCTAGCGGATAAAGAAACACAAAAGCGAAAAGATCAGTACATTTCATCGGAACTGATTTTACTGGCTATGTTTGACGGTAAGGACGCATTGGCTAAAGCACTCAAAAACACGGGTGTGACTAAGGCTGACATTGTGGCTGTGATTGATCAGGTACGTGGTGGTGAAGGCGTTAATGATCCTAATGCCGAAGAAAGTCGTCAGGCTTTAGATAAATATACTGTTGACCTAACTGCCCGTGCAGCAGAAGGCTTTTTAGATCCTGTGATAGGGCGTGATGATGAAATACGTCGCACGATTCAAGTGTTACAACGCCGACGTAAAAATAACCCTGTTTTAATTGGTGAGCCAGGTGTCGGTAAAACGGCCATAGCCGAAGGGTTAGCTCAAAGAATCGTTAATGGCGAAATTCCAGAAGGGTTGAAAAATAAGCGGGTATTATCGCTTGATATGGCGGCTCTAATTGCCGGCGCTAAATATCGTGGTGAATTTGAAGAAAGGCTGAAATCATTATTAAACGAGTTATCTAAACAAGAAGGACAGATAATTCTATTTATTGATGAAATTCATACCATGGTAGGAGCCGGTAAGTCCGAAGGTTCTATGGATGCGGGTAATATGCTAAAACCTGCGCTTTCTCGTGGCGAACTTCACTGTGTTGGGGCAACGACTTTAAATGAATACCGCCAATACATAGAAAAAGATGCTGCTTTGGAGCGTCGTTTTCAAAAGGTTTTGGTTGAAGAGCCGAGTGTACCCGATACCATTGCTATTTTACGTGGTCTTAAAGAGCGGTATGAGATTCACCATGGGGTTGATATCACAGACTCTGCTATTATCGCCGCGGCTAAATTATCACAACGCTATATTACGGACAGGCAATTACCGGATAAGGCGATCGATTTGATTGATGAAGCGGGTAGCCGTATCCGTATGGAAATGGACTCTAAGCCAGAGGATATGGATAGGTTAGAACGTAGACTCATTCAGTTGAAGATTGAAAAAGAAGCGTTAAAAAAAGAAAAGGATAAAGCCTCAAAACAAAGGCTAAACAAGCTAGAGTCTGAAATTTCAGTGTTAGAAAAACAATTCAGTGATCTTGAAGAGATTTGGAATGCTGAAAAAGCTCAGTTGCAAGGTGCTCAAAAACTGAAAGAAGAGCTTGAATCGGTACGCCAAGAAATGGAAGAAGCGCGTCGGGATGGTGATCTGGCAAAAATGTCTGAATTACAATATGGGGTGATTCCCATGTTAGAGACTGAAATCGAAAAGGCCAGTATGGATGAAGAGCTGGGTCAGGCTCAGCTACTTAGAAACAGAGTTTCCGAAGAAGAAGTTGCAACAGTTGTCTCGCGTTGGACAGGTATTCCGGTTGATAAAATGCTCCAAGGTGAGCGTGAAAAGTTATTGACCATGGAGACTGAATTACATGAATCAGTCATAGGTCAGGCTGAAGCGGTTACCGCAGTTGCCAATGCTGTGCGTCGTTCTCGTTCGGGTCTGGCTGATCCCAATAGGCCCAATGGCTCATTTTTGTTTTTAGGTCCGACAGGGGTAGGTAAAACGGAACTATGCAAATCACTAGCGACTTTCTTGTTTGATACAGAAGCGTCTATGGTCAGAGTGGATATGTCTGAGTTTATGGAAAAGCACTCAGTGGCTCGTTTAATCGGCTCTCCACCTGGATATGTGGGTTATGAGGAGGGTGGTTATTTAACGGAAGCTGTACGTCGTAGGCCTTACTCAGTTCTGCTATTAGATGAGATAGAAAAAGCACACCCGGATGTCTTTAATATTCTCTTGCAAGTATTAGATGATGGACGACTCACTGATGGACAAGGTCGCACTGTTGATTTTAGAAATACCGTTATTGTGATGACATCAAATCTGGGGTCGGATTTGATCCAGCACTATCGTACTAATGAGCAATATCAAGAAATCAAAGATGAAGTGATGGCAGTGGTAGGTAATCATTTTAGGCCTGAATTTATCAACCGAATTGATGAAACAGTGGTCTTTCATCCGCTTATGCAAAGTCAGATTCATAGTATTGCTCGTATTCAAATGACGCATTTAAATGTGAGGTTGCAGGATTTGGGCATGTCTTTAACCTTGTCTGAACCCGCGCTGACACGTATTTCTGAGGTGGGTTATGATCCTGTATACGGCGCTAGGCCGCTTAAAAGAGCCATTCAAAACTGGCTTGAAAATCCACTTGCGAATGAGTTACTAGCAGGTAGTTTTGTTGCAGGGGATCATATATTAGCGGATCTGGAAGGCACGGATATCGTCTTTGTTAAGCAGTAGACACTTGTGGGTAGAATAAAAATGAGCGCCAGTAAATTGATTAAAACCTAATTTACTGGCGTTTTTTTATAGGGTTATTTGGCTCGCTAAGCTCCGTTTTTGCTGTCTCATATATTCTTTAAAGCGCATGGTATAACCACAACTTAGGGGTTGTTCAACCTGATTCATTAGGCTGTGTTGGCTCTCTATATGGACTTCTGCATTAAAACTAATGATATCAAAACTACAGGGGTTTAGAAGTTGAACCAAGTGCGTAAAAATATTAACTTGATGCTGGTTGATATCTAAATTCGTTTCAAAGCTGACATAGGAGCTCTGCTCCTGTGGTGTGATATGCATAGTCGCGTATTTATCGCCCGCAATCGCATTCATAGAGTAACCAAAAGGCTCAAAGACATAGTCATTAATGACAAAGTCGGGTAGCAATTTTTCAAGATTAAGTAATGTGCGAATTTTAGCGGCGCATTGTTGCTCTGTTCTTAGGTAATCAGCCGCTTCACCATCTATGTGGTACATCAATAGTTCAAACGTTTTATCCGCTTGATGAGGGGTGTAAGCTTGGTCAAGATGGTAGATGTAATTGTGATGGCTATCTAAATTGCCTAATTGAAAAGCAACACCAGAAAGTCTTTTTTGAAGTTGATTTATGTCTTGCTCAAAAGAGGTTTTTTGCAGGTGTGATTGGTACTCATTTTTACGTTGGAAAATGATGGATTGAATCTGCTCAAATTGACTCTCAAAGTGGTCGAGGAAGGCATTTAAGGAGTTAACCAATGTGGTGGTGCCACAGGTAAGCATGAGAAAATGATGATCCCAAACAAATAGACTCGACTCAGATAAAAGATAAGCGTCGCACTTTTCATTAGAGATACTCGATAGAATCTCAGCCTCACATTGAGCAACAATATTTGCCCAAAAATCAGTACCAAGACTTCTTAATGAGACTGCGTTATTACACATAACGAGCTCAATTTTTTTCTCTGAACCTTCAAAGAACATAGACCAATCCTCTATTTTTACAGCGCCCCGATGATACGCAAAATTAATTAATACGTTAGCTCAAAACGGGGTATCTATCTTTTAATTATGAGACCTCTTAGTAAGTTTTTATCTTACTGAAATTTGAGTGCGGCTATTGTATCCATCTTTATCAAAAGCGCTAGAAGATTTTTAATCTTGACGCAAAAAATTAACAAAAATCGATCTTAATGCGTATATCTATAGGGTTTTAACGCAAAAAAAGAGCCGATTCTGGCTCTTTTTTTTGATAATAGTGATTATGGGTTAGGCGCTAAAAGCGGCACCTTGAATTCCCATGAATGGGGATTGGGTATGTGGCGTGATACGTTCATTGCGTGGTGGGATGCCAAAATACTCGCGATAGCATTTACTAAAGTGAGGTGTTGAAACAAATCCGCAAGCAATTCCTATGTCGGTAATTGACATATTGGTTTGTGTTAGTAGCTTTCGAGCACGGACTAAACGCAGTTTTAGGTAATAACGTGAAGGCGTGCAATTTAAGTGCTTTTGGAATTGTCGTTCAAGTTGGCGTCTGGACATGGTAACAAAGCAGGCTAGCTCATCGAGTGAAATTGGCTCTTCAAGATTTGCTTCCATGAGAGAGACCACTTCCATGAGTTTAGAGTGGCTTGGGCCTAAATAGGTTCTAAGAGGAATGCGTTGTAAATCGCTCTCAGTACGAATTCTTTCAGACATAAACTCTTCACCAATAGCTGCGCTGAGTTCGTGACTGAAGTGTGTGCGTACTAGATTTAAAAACATATCAAGCGGTGCTGTGCCGCCAGCACAGGTAAAGCGGTCACGGTCAAATGAGAAGAGTTTTAAGTCAGTGTAAGCATTCGGGAAGCGTTCGCAGAAGGTTGTCATGTACTCCCAATGAACCGTACAGCGGTAGCCATCCATTAAGCCCGCGGCAGCGAGAATAAAGGCGCCAGTACAGATGGCACCCATGGCTGTGCCTTTTTTCTCTTGATCTCTTAGCCAGTGAAGTAATTGAGGATCACAATACTTTTCAACATTAACGCCTGAGCAAACTATGATGCCATCAAAGTTAGACAGATCTTGTCTAAAGTCCAAATCAGCAGCAATCATTATTTTGTCACTTGCTTTAGCCGGTTGACCATCTTGAGTAATGGTGAACCACTCATAAACATCATGCCCCAATAAGTAATTTGCCATGCGCATGACTTCAATTGCTGATGTCATAGGGAGCATAGAAAAGTCTTCTACCAGAACAAAACCATAACGGTATTTTTTTGTGGGAGTGGTTGTTGTCATCGCGACTGCCTCTGAATATTTAGTGGGTGCATACCTAGGTCTAGCAGCGACAAATACAGTATCAGTTTTTTGATCAAGGTTAATCATTGGCTAATTTCGTGTACTTTGCTCTTATTTAAAGACTGATATAGCGGCCATGTTTTTATTTTAGTACCCGTTTCGTACTGTGCCATGTCGGTTAGGGGTAAGGGAGTTTCAATAACGACAATATAGCTGTTGAAAACGGCAAAAGATGTCTTTTTTTCAAATATTTTTTGGTTAAGTCTCATCCTTAAAACAAATTTTATCGGTTATATATTAATTTAATACTTATTTTTGAACATCTTAGGCTCATTTCCTTCAATTTTTTGCTAACTTTTAATGTCTGAGATCAATTGCAATATTGAGATTATTCTTTATACGACATGATTTCTTACTTTGTTAAACATATTTAGGTGGTAAGGGATAAGCCTAATTAGGGAGCTTGACGTTGATAATCATTCTCTCTTGGGGCTTATTTAGGAATGTAAATACCAATAACTGGCTTTAACTTGTGCAGGTTTTTTGATATTTGGATGGTTGGAGTATAAAAATGTCGTTTTTGAATAAACGAGAAAAGGCGGCAAATCACATACTCCGTTTTATTCAAACTCAGCATAGCATCTACAGCTTGCTTAATAAGAAAAGCATAAGAAGAAGACAAGAAGAGTAAAGTCGATGAATGACACTTTTTTAAATACCGTTAATACACAAACATGGTCTAACGGCCGTCACCCTGTCCGATGTGTAAATCGCATTTGGGAAACGCCTGATGTGACGACTTTCTGCTTCATGGCAGAGCAGCCAATCATGTTCTTCTTCAAACCGGGTCAGTTTGTCACCCTCGAACTTATGATCGACGGTGAGCAAACCATGCGCAGTTATACTATTGCGTCCTCACCTTCTGTGCCTTATAGCTTTTCTATTACAGTAAAGCGTGTTCCTGGTGGTCTAGTTTCAAACTGGTTGCATGACAATCTTGCGATTGATGATGAGCTGGTTGTTCACGGACCAATGGGTATTTTCAACTGTATAGATCACCCATCAGAAAAAGTACTTCTGCTATCCGGTGGTAGTGGTATCACACCGACTATGTCTATGGCACGTTGGTTTTATGATACCAATACAGGCGTGGACATGGTGTTTTGTCATAGTGCCAGAACCCCCTACGATATTATTTTTAGACGTGAATTAGAGTTAATGGATTCGCGTGTTCCAAACCTGCAAGTGAATTTCGTTTGTGAAAGTCATGGTATTGGTGAAACTTGGTCAGGCTACCGCGGTTATCTAGATATATTTAAACTGCAACTTATGGCACCCGACTTTAAAGAAAGAACCGTATTCTGTTGTGGTCCAGCACCCTATATGGCTGCAGTTAAAAAAATGCTGCAAGATGCTGATTTCCCAATGGAAAACTACTATGAAGAAAGCTTTGGTGAGCCGCCAAAAGATGCAGAGCTAGACATTCTGACAGAAGCGCAAGAAGAAGCTCTGGATGATAGATCTGAAGGTGCCATGGTTTCCTTTACCAATATAGGTAAGGGTATCAAAGTTAAAGCAGACGAAACCGTCCATTCAGCCGCTACTCAGCTAGGTATTCGTATACCTAAAGCATGTGGTATGGGTATCTGTGGAACCTGTCGAGTGCTTAAAGTTTCTGGTGAAGTAGAAATGGAGCATAACGGCGGTATTACAGATGACGATGTGGCTGAAGGTTATATCCTTTCATGTTGTTCTGTTCCTAAAACAGACGTCGAAATCGAGGTTTAATCAAAAACCTTGTTTCCTATTGGAAACTTTATGTTCTAATAGGGGATGATTATTCCTTTTCGTATGCTGGTTAAATTTTTTTAATCGGCAGGCATCTACACATGAGACGTTGTTATGGCTATTAGTTTATTTGATCTATTTAAAGTTGGTATCGGACCGTCAAGCTCACACACTGTGGGGCCTATGGTGGCAGCAAATCAGTTTGTTCACTTTCTTGATGATGAGCAGCTTATCCCTCAAGTGACGCGAGTAATGTGCGAACTTTACGGCTCTCTTGGTGCGACAGGTAAAGGCCATGGGACAGGTAAAGCGGTACTGATGGGATTAGAGGGAGACCTACCTGATTCTATTGACCCTGATAGTGTTGATCCTAGGGTTGCTGCTGTCGATGAGAATCATCAAATTAGTTTAATGGCTAAGCACCTTATTGCTTTTGAACCTGCAACAGATTTAATTTATCACAAAATTGATCGTTTAGACTTTCATGCCAATGGTATGACGTTACGTGCCTATGATGAAGCGCAAAACCTGATTTGTGAAAAAACCTACTACTCAGTCGGTGGTGGTTTCATTATTAATGAGAATGATCAAGGCGAGGTTGAGTTAGTTGAAGATGATACTAAGCTAACGTACGACTTCCATAGCAGTGTTCGACTATTAGAGTTATGTAAAGAACATGATTTAAGTATTGCTCAAATCATGATGGAAAATGAGAAAGCTTGGCGCACAGAAGAACAAATTAAAGCCGACATATTGTCTATTTGGCAGGTAATGAAAAACTGCATAGATAAAGGTGTTAAGACCGAAGGAATTTTACCTGGTGGTCTAAAAGTTAAGCGACGTGCTGCGAGTCTTTATCAAGATCTCACTAAGAAAAATAGAATGGATATGATTACCCCATCATTAGGTGCTATGGATTGGGTTAATTTGTATGCCTTGGCGGTGAATGAAGAAAATGCGGGAGGTGGACGTATTGTCACTGCACCGACCAATGGTGCGGCAGGTATTATCCCTGCGGTCGTTCATTACTATTGGGATTTTTGTCCGCGCTCAAGTGAAGACGGCATCGTTGAATTCTTTTTAACCGCAGCAGCAATTGGTTTTCTATTTAAAGAAAATGCATCAATTTCAGGGGCAGAAGTAGGTTGCCAGGGTGAGGTCGGTTCGGCTTGCGCTATGGCCGCAGCAGGTTTAGCAGCTGCAACAGGTGGAACACCTGAGCAGATTGAAAATGCCGCTGAAATTGGTATGGAGCATAACTTGGGACTGACATGTGATCCGATTGGTGGTCTGGTGCAGGTTCCTTGTATTGAACGAAATGCTATGGGCTCAGTTAAAGCTATTAACTCAGCCTCTATGGCACTTCGTGGTGACGGAACACACTATGTATCTCTCGATAAGGTAATCAAAACCATGCGAGATACTGGTCGTGATATGAATGATAAATATAAAGAAACTTCGCGAGGGGGATTAGCCGTTAACGTTATTGAATGTTGATAGGTTCTTCCTTTTATTCCTAATAAAGTAGTTATTTAGTGGTTGATGGCAGTGAACAATATGGCAGCAATTTCTAGGGTGGTGATATGAAACGTTATTCAGTGTTTAGTCTTTTTAAGCATGCTCTAAGTCATCATGAAAATTGGCAGAGAGTTTGGCGTAATCCTAAACCAAAACAGGTTTATGATGTTGTCATAGTTGGTGGTGGTGGTCATGGTTTGGCCACGGCTTATTACCTAGCGAAAGAACATGGTATTACCAATGTTGCTGTCGTCGAGAAGGGCTATCTAGGTGGCGGTAATACCGCGCGTAATACCACCATAGTTCGCTCTAACTACTTATGGGATGAATCTGCAAACTTGTATGAACATGCGATGAAGTTGTGGGAAGGCCTAAGTCAGGACCTTAACTACAACGTGATGTTCTCTCAACGTGGCGTATTAAACCTTGGGCATAATCTACAAGATATGCGAGACATTGAGCGACGTGTAAATGCCAATCGTTTGAATGGTATTGACGGTAATGTGTTAAACACGGCTCAAGTGAAAGAGATTTGTCCATTATTGGATTGTACTGATGGTGCTCGTTATCCAGTATTGGGTGCTTCTTGGCAGCCAAGAGCGGGTGTCGCTCGTCACGATGCGGTTGCTTGGGGTTTTGCCCGTGCAGCAGATGCGCTGGGTGTTGATTTGATTCAACAAACGGAAGTGACAGGTATTCGCCGTCATGAAGGTGCTGTTTGTGGTGTTGAGACAAACAATGGTTTTATTGCCGCTAAAAAAGTGGCGTGTGTGGCGTCAGGCAACTCGTCTGAATTAGCGCGCATGGTTGGCCTAGAGCTTCCGATAGAAAGTCACCCACTTCAGGCGTGTGTATCTGAGCCGATTAAACCTATTATCGACACAGTTGTTATGTCAAATGCTGTGCATGGTTACATGAGTCAATCGGATAAAGGTGACCTTGTTATTGGTGCGGGTATTGACTCCTACACTGGATATGGCCAGCGTGGTTCATTCCAGGGAATTGAGCATACCTTAGCAGCGATTTGTGAATTATTCCCAGATGTGCGACGTGTACGTATGAATCGTGCATGGGGTGGTATCGTTGATACGACACCGGATGCGTGTCCAATTATCAGTAAAACATCTATTCCTGGTTTGTACTTCAACTGTGGTTGGGGAACGGGTGGATTTAAAGCCACACCAGGTTCAGGTAATGTGTTTGCGCATACCATTGCGCATGATGAACCACACCCATTGGCTAAAGCGTTCTCTATAGATCGTTTTAATTCTGGTTTCTTAATTGACGAACACGGCGCAGCCGGCGTTGCCCACTAGGAGGTATTCTTATGTTGCATATCTTTTGTCCTCATTGTCACGAATATCGTGAGGAAGATGAATTTCATTATCGTGGTCAGGCGCATATTGTGCGACCTAAAGATCCTGAAGCATTAACTGATGAAGAGTGGGGCAGCTACTTATTCTTTAGAAAGAACCCTAAAGGGATTCATCACGAACTTTGGTACCACGTTACCGGATGTCGTCAGTTTTTTAATGTTACGCGTGATACCGTGACTTACAAAATTCATGAAAGTTATAAAGTGGGCGAGCAGCCTGCAGTTAAAAGTGAGGGCGACGTAGCATGAGCCAGAACAAACGCTTAGCCAGTGGCGGTCGTATTGATCGTAAAAAAGTCATTAACTTTAGTTTTGACGGCAAATCTTACAAAGGCTTTGAAGGCGATACATTAGCCTCAGCCTTACTTGCTAACGGCGTCGATATCATCGCCCGTAGTTTTAAGTATTCTCGTCCTCGTGGCATTAATGGCCATGGTAGTGAAGAGCCAAATGGTGTTATTCAGCTAGGTACTGGGGCGTCTACTATCCCTAACGTACGAGCGACTCAACAAGAGCTTTATGCTGGTTTGGTTGCCGCGCCTGTTGCCGGTTGGCCAAGTGTTAACTTTGATGTGATGGCGACGCTTGGAAAAGCGGGTGCCATGATGCCACCGGGTTTCTACTACAAAACCTTTATGTACCCACAAAAATTGTGGATGACCTATGAGCACTTTATTCGTAAAGCTGCAGGTTTGGGTAAAGCGCCAACAGCGCCAGATCCAGATACTTATGACAAGATTAATCACCATTGTGATGTGATGATTGTCGGTGCGGGTCCTGCTGGTTTGTCTGCTGCATTAGCTGCAGCTAAAACCGGTGCTCGTGTCATTATTGCCGATGAGCAAAATGAAATGGGTGGCAGCTTATTAAGTAGCACTCAATTAATTAATGGCTCTGCTGCTAGTGTATGGGTAAAAGATACATTAGAAGCACTAGAAGACTATTCAAACGTTATTGTATTACCTCGTAGTACGGTAATGGGTTATTACGATCACAATTTCTTGGCTGTGATTGAGCGTAGAACGGATCATCTGGGTGAAATATCTCCTAGAGGCGCTCGTCAGCGTATGCATCGCGTTCGTGCTAAACAAGTTGTGTTAGCACCGGGTGCACAAGAAAGACCTCTAATTTTTGCAAATAATGATATTCCAGGCGTTATGTTAGCCTCTTCTATCAGTGTTTATGTGAATCGTTATGCGGTTGCCCCTGGTAATGCATTAGTGGTTTCGACCGCCAATGATTCAGGTTATCAAGCTGCGATTGATTGGCATAAAGCAGGACGAAAAGTTGTTGGTATCGCCGATAGCCGTTCAGGATCAAATGGTGCTTTGGTTGAAGAAGCGAAGCAACTTGGCCTTAATATTTGGTTCTCTCATGCTGTGATTGAAGCAAAAGGTAGTCGTCGTGTTTATGCCGCAACAGTGGCTCCTATAAATGCAGAAGGTACTCAAGTTACTGGCGCTACTCAAAATTATGACTGCGATATTATTGCGACTTCAGGTGGTTGGAGTCCGGTTGTACATCTAAGTTGTCACACAGGCGCACGTCCTGTTTGGAGCGATGATGTCATTGGTTTCTTACCGGGTAAAACAGTTCAGAAACAGCGCTGTGTTGGTTCATTAATGGGTCAGCATCAATTGCATGAATCATTAGAGCAAGGTTTGATTACTGGGGCGCAAGCTGCCTGTGAATCTGGTTTTGGTGATGGTTCTAACTCGATATCAGTACCGAGTGTTGAGGCTGTTAAAACAGGTGCTGCACAAGCCTTGTTCTTGGTGCCTCATACTAAGTCTGTTAGTCGTGCACCTAAGCAATTTGTAGACATGCAAAACGATGTGACAGCGGCAGGTATTGAGCTGGCGACACGTGAAGGTTTTGAGTCGATAGAACACGTTAAGCGTTATACCGCATTAGGTTTTGGTACTGACCAAGGTAAGCTTGGTAATATCAATGGTATGGCGGTTGTTGCTAAGTCTCTTAATAAGTCTATAGCTCAAACAGGGACAACTATTTTCCGTCCGTCATATACACCCACTACATTTGGTGCAATGGCAGGTCGTGATACAGACAGTTTATTTGATCCTATTCGTTATACTGCAATGCAATCATGGCATGAAGCGAATGGCGCATTGTTTGAGGATGTTGGTCAATGGAAACGTCCATGGTATTTCCCTCAAGCGGGCGAAACCATGCAGCAAACATTGGATCGTGAGTGTCTAGCAACACGTAACAGTGTGGGAATTCTAGATGCTTCGACACTGGGTAAAATTGATATTCAAGGTAAGGATGCACGTGAGTTCTTAAACCGTGTGTATACCAATGCTTGGACCAAGCTTGCTGTTGGTAAATGTCGATATGGTCTAATGCTGAAAGAAGATGGCATGATCATGGATGACGGTGTTACTTCTTGTATTGATGACGACCATTTCATTCTAACCACTACCACAGGTGGTGCAGCGAATGTATTGGAATGGTTGGAACTATGGCATCAAACAGAATGGCCTGAACTTGACGTATATATGGCGTCGGTGACAGATCATTGGTCTACCATGACAATCTCTGGTCCTAATGCACGTAAAGTATTGGCTAAAGTATGTGATGACATTGACCTTGATAAAGACAGCTTCAAGTTCATGGACTGGCGTAACGGAACTGTTGCAGGTGTTACCGCACGTGTCTTCCGTATCAGTTTCACAGGCGAACTATCTTACGAGATTAACGTACAAGCTAACTATGGTTTACATGTATGGGAAGCCATTATGGAAGCCGGTAAAGAGTTTAATATTACCCCTTACGGTACTGAAACTATGCACGTATTGCGTGCTGAGAAAGGCTTCATTATTGTTGGGCAAGATACAGATGGCTCAGTAACTCCTCAAGATATGGATATGAGCTGGTGTATCGGTAAGAACAAAGAGTTTAGCTTTATTGGTAAGCGCTCATTTACGCGACAAGATACTGCTAGAGCAGATCGTAAGCAGTTTGTGGGCCTTAAACCAAAAGATGCGAATGTCGTTCTACCTGAGGGTGCACAAGCGGTTCGTAATCCGAACGAAAGCATTCCAATGACAATGGTTGGTCATGTTACTTCGAGTTACTACAGTGCGGTCTTAGGTCATAGCTTCGCATTGGCAGTAATTAAAGATGGTCAGAATCGTAAAGGTGAATCTGTTTACTTCCCATTAGCGGATGGACGTACGATTGAAGCCGAAATAACTGATTATGTATTCTATGATGGCAAAGGGGAGAAACAGCATGTCTAATTTAAACACTAAGGTTAGGCCTGATACACCATTGGCTCATATTAATTTTAAATCAGATAAGAAAGGTGGCGTTACTTTCCAAGAGCGTGGATTTTATGGCCACCTTACTCTTCGAGGTAACAGTGAAAATGCTGAGTTTGTTGCTTCAGTTGAGACTGTATTAGGTCTGAGCTTGCCGGTAACAGCATTAACCTCTGTGAGCAATGACAGTGTCTCCATTCATTGGATTAGTCCAAATGAATGGTTAATTATCACTTCAAAAGGTGATGAGGCTGAACTGGAAGCAAACTTAAGAGCTAAGTTAACCGGTCATTTTGCCATTGTTGATGTTTCGGGTGGTCAAACCGTCTTTGAATTATCGGGCGATGATGTGATTTGCTTGATGAAAAAAAGCTGCGCTTATGACATCGAAGCTGAGTTACCAATCGGTAAAACTGTGACAACGCATTTTGCTAAAGCGAGTGTGGTGATGAATCGTGTTGAAGAGCGTCGTTTCATGCTGGTTGTTCGTCGTAGCTTCTCTGATTATGTGTGGCGTTGGATTGAAGATGCTACAGAAGAATTTGGACTTGTCATTAAACTGTCATAAAAAATTCATATATTAGTCACACGTTTAAAATATTTAAATGGTGCCTAATGTTATTTGGTTGATTACAAAGAATATTTTGTAATTCAATCTCAAAAGGGGCCCTTAATGGCCCCTTTTTTTATGCCTTATTTATCGTTTTAAACTTAAGCGTAAAAGCTTTTTATCTTTTTTAGCTCAGTGTAGAATTGCCGCCGTTACAATTTCATGATGAATTTGTTTCAGCTCAATATAAATGCCAAAGATTCAATATCGATGCATGGAATGCGACTAACCTTGTATGGTCGAGACTGATATTGCTAAAAAATATTTTGGTGCCATTAAATTTTAATAGAGAAGACCCAGAATGGATCGTGCAAAATCAAATTCTGTAACAAGTAGCTCATCACTTTTAGAAAGTGAACTGGTTCGTTTAGTTATTGCGGTTGCTTTCGTTGTGGCGACAGGTTTTTATGCTGCAATGAATGGCGAGAGTGTTTCAAACGTTTCTATTCTTGCAATAGCTGCTGCAATTGGTGCCTATATGGCGTTAAATATTGGCGCAAATGATGTTGCAAATAACGTAGGTCCTGCTGTCGGTGCACAAGCACTAAGTATGACGGGCGCGATATTAATCGCAGCGATTTTTGAAGCGTCTGGTGCTTTAGTTGCCGGTGGTTCTGTGGTCAGTACAATTAAAAAAGGTATCATTAACCCAAATGCTATTGCCGACAGTGCAACCTTTATTTGGGTCATGATGGCTGCTTTGCTTGCGGGCGCTAGTTGGTTAAATCTTGCGACTTTTCTAGGTGCGCCAGTATCAACCACCCACTCTATTGTTGGTGGCGTATTAGGTGCTGGTATTGCGGCTGGTGGCTGGGAGATTGCTAACTGGGGCCAAATGTCTATGATTGCGGCAAGTTGGGTTATCTCACCCGTGCTGGGCGGCCTAATTGCCGCTGCTTTCCTCATTTATATTAAGCGTGCGATTACGTATAAGAGCGATATGATTGCAGCTGCCCGTAAAGTGGTGCCTTTACTAGTAGCCTTAATGGTATGGGCGTTCTCAACCTATCTTATTATGAAGGGTCTTAAGAAGATCTGGAAAACAGACATAGTGACTGCATCTATAGTGGGTTTTGCAATTGCAACAGCGGTTTATTTCTTTGTTCGTCCGATTGTAGCAAAAGCCTCTGCCGCTCTATCAAACAATAAAGATAGCGTTAATAGCTTGTTTACTATCCCACTAATTATCTCTGCTGCACTATTAAGTTTTGCACACGGCGCTAATGATGTTGCTAACGCGATTGGGCCATTAGCTGCGATCAATGATGCTTTGATGACAGGTGATATTTCTAGTAAAGCATCGATTCCATTATGGATCATGTTGGTCGGCGGTATCGGTATCGCGTTTGGTTTAGCGCTTTATGGGCCTAAACTAATTCGTACTGTTGGTTCTGAGATTACGGAATTAGATAAAACACGTGCCTTCTGTATCGCTATGGCGGCTGCCATTACGGTTATTATCGCCTCTCAGTTAGGTTTACCAGTAAGTTCTACGCATATTGCGGTTGGTGGTATCTTTGGGGTGGGCTTCCTACGTGAGTACTTGAAAATGTCTTATGCTAAGAAGCTTGAAGAGATTATTGAGCATTCTGAAGATGCGGGCCATGACTCTGATCAGACTAATTCTTTTGTTGAGCGCTTCAAGTCGACTGATGTTGAAGGTAAACGTGCTATTTTACGTGAACTTAAACAACTAAGAGATGAATCACCGATTTCTAAGAAAGAACGTAAAGGCCTGAAAAAAGCCACTAAACAAGAGCTTGTTAAGCGTTCTGCTCTGTTTAAAATTGCGGCAGCTTGGATTATTACGGTACCTGCTTCTGGTTGTCTAGCAGCGCTATTGTTCTATATGTTAGTCGGGTTTAATCACATTAATGGTTAATAACCAAGAGTAACAAATAAAAGGCCAGCTTATGCTGGCCTTTTTTGTGACGATTTTTATCGGAATGATATAAACTGAGGTATGTGGTGTAAATAATTTGCCCGTATTTTTGAGGTTTTAAGTTAAGACGTATATGGATAATTTGTTAATCATAGTCACCTTTATTTTATTTGTTTCGATTCTAATTATTGGCTCACAATTGGCTAGAATAATTGGTGAGCGTAGAAGGGCTCAGGTATTAGCTGATAATCTACTGCAGAAAAGGTGTGATCGTATTGCAGGTGTCTTACATCTAGTATCAGACCGTTATATGCCGATCCAAACTAAGATGATATTAATTGAATTTTTAATCAGTGGACTGACGCATTTACAAAAGATTAGTAAAAAAGAAAGTCATGAAGCAACGCTCTATGAGATAAAAGATATTTCAAGTCTTTTGAAGACGGGTAAATATGTATTGAATAACGAAAAGGTGACCTCAAAAGCCCATATGGAAAAGGTAAATGAAGGCTTGTTAGTCTTACCTGCTTTCCTTAAGGGGTTAACAACCCAGGGTCAGCTTGATAAAAGTATTGCACGAAACCAAGTGGAACTAATTCGTTACATGAGGCAATTAGCTGCCACAGATTTATACTCTTATGTCGCACAACAGGACCTTGATGCCGATAGGTTGACTCAAGCAAGGGAGAAATACTTGAATGCTTTGGCGGGGTTAGAGAAGTTTGTGTCCCTAGAACAATCAAAAGTAGAGATTGAAAGGCTGCAATATAAGATCAGTCAGTTGGATCAAAAATTGCATATTAAAATGAGTGTTCAAAATCAAGATAAAACGATAACTAGGCCTAATTAATTATCGTGTTTAGCTTGAAAACCGAAAATGGTGAGATATGAAATTATTACTGCCAGTCGTTAGAGGCTACGAATGTCTTCTTTTATAGTTATTGGGTTAATCGTTGTTGGTATTGGCTTTGTTGGTTTTATTGTTACTTTGCAAATGAAGGAACAAGCGAGGTTAGAGAAGCTGAGGAAGGTTGCTATGCTTAATAACCAAACTCGTCAGGTGCGTCATTATCTAGATGACTTACCCGCTCAATATCAGCCTAAGGATATGCGTTTATGGCTATTTTCGCGTTTGGTGGGTATTCATGAGGACCTTATGGCACTCTCCCCTGATGAGAAGCTTGCGAAACGACGTAGTCATGTTATCGATGAGATGGAAAAATTTCAAGCCAGCAAACAAAAGCGTAAAGCGAAACCTATCAATGATGAACTGCTCATTATTAACCTCAGGCGTTTGCTGGATTCCTTTTCGAGTTTTATACAGCAATCAAAAGAAGCAAAAAAATTAAACCCGGATTCGTGCCATAAGTTTAGTAAGCTGGTTGGCTTTTATCGTTATAAATTAAATGCCGATCATAAAGCTTATCAAGCACGTCAATTCTTTTTAACCGGTAAAATGCAGGAAGCGGTTGATATGTACCGTATAGCTGCAGGCGAGTTATCGGAAATTGAAGAGACAACGGAAGCTAAAGAGGCGATTAATAAATACAATTCTGCAGCAGATGAAATTGAAAGCGATCTCAAACTTCAGCAGCAAGAAGCGGAAATGAGTGCAGAAGATGAAGAGGAAGAGGAAGGCTTGGATGATGAGTGGAGTAAATTTATGGAAGCGGGTGAGTTTACTAAGAAAAAAACCTTTTAAGTCGAACCTTTTATTCGCCTCAACTCTGTATTCAGCGTGCGCTTTGATTAAGTATTGATAGTTATTCAAATACGTATTGTGAGTATTGCTTTTTATACGATTCCATGAGAATTTAGCCTAGTTCATTAAACCTTGAGGCTAACATGGAATTCGCTCTACTTTCTGTCTTTATCCCTACCTTTTTCTTTGTCTCTTTAACGCCTGGTATGTGTATGACGCTTGCCATGACGATGGGGATGACTATCGGTGTTAAGCGTGCCCTATGGATGATGCTAGGTGAGTTGATTGGTGTTGGTCTCGTTGCTGCTTTGGCTGCGGCTGGCGTGGCGGCATTGTTATTAAATTACCCTAACTTCTTTTTAGCATTTAAGCTTCTTGGTGGTGCTTATCTTGCTTATATTGGCGTTCAGATGTGGCGTTCTAAAGGCAAAATGGCGATTCAGTTAGACCAAGAAAAAACAGAAGCGAGCCGAAGAGAATTGGCTTTACAAGGCTTTGTTACCGCGATTGCGAACCCGAAAGGCTGGGCTTTTTTTGTAGCTTTACTGCCACCTTTTTTAAATCCAGAGCAAGCATTAGCGAGTCAGCTGGTAACCCTTATTAGCGTTATTTTAACACTGGAGTTTATGTGTTTATTAATTTATGCCAGCGGAGGTCGAACATTGCGTACTTTGTTAATGCAATCTAGCAATGTAAGAGCGATGAACCGTTTCTCAGGAAGCTTAATGGTGGGTGTGGGTGCTTGGTTAGGGTTTGGTAGTTAGCGTCCTATTTATCAACATTTTTTGATTAAACCAAGGCGGCTATTAGCTTACCTTGGTTTTTTTGTGCTTTTTGTGGCTGTCTTTTTACGGTAACTTGATTTCTTTTTATAAGGTTTTTTAGTTGGATTGGGAAGAGACGAAAATACGGAAACATCAGCAGTCTTAGCTTGCTCTATTAAGTATTTCAGGCTGGATTCTAATTCAGCCATAAACCCTAGGTAGGACCCTTTACCTTGGCAGATGTTAGTGAGGCCAGCCTCCCACCTTGCTGTCATGTCAGGTGTGATTAAGCTTTCCGGTAAGCTTTGAATTAAAGCTCTACCTGTTTGGGTTGATAAGATACTTTTCCCTTGTCGTTGCAAGAATTGTCGACGAAAAAGCAGCTCAATGATACCGGCGCGTGTTGCTTCTGTGCCTAGACCATCCGTCTCTTTAAGGATCGCTTTAATGTCCGCCTGTTTGACGTAGCGACTAATGCCTGTCATAGCGGCGAGTAAACTGGCATCGGTAAAGGCGGGTGGTGGTGTTGTTATCTTAGATATTAGCTCGCCTTTATGACAAAACAGACTGTCGCCAACAGTAACTTGGGGTAAGTTACTCGTCTCTTCATCCTCTTGTTTGTTCTTTTTTTCAGGTAATAATGACTTCCAGCCAGATTCAATCGGGGTGTGTCCTTTGCTCCTAAATAATCCACCGGCAATTGATAATTCAATGAAGGAGTCAAGGTATTCATAGTGTGGGTAAAACTGCATTAGGTATTGTCTGGCAATCAGCTCATACAGTTTTTGTTCTGTTTGCGAAAGGCTGGCGACATTCATTTTCTTGGCGGTGGGGATGATCGCATGGTGAGCTTGCACTTCTTTGTCATTCCACGCTTTCGATTTTTGTTTTGTATTGGCTTTATTAAGCTTATCTGTCCAACTGCTAAGGTTACTTTTGAGTGAAGAAAAAACCTGATCCACTTCTTTGAGTTGTTCTGTTGGTAAATATCGGCTATCTGACCTTGGGTAAGTAATTAATTGATGTTTTTCATATAAGGATTGGCAGGTGTCTAAAACTTGCTGGGCAGACATTGAAAAAATCTTAGCAGCATCAATTTGTAAGCTTGATAAACTATAGGGTAAGGGTGGTGCTTGGCGCTTCTTCTTGTAGTGACATTGTATTACCTTGGCATCTTGTTGATAAATTCGTTGAATGACATTTTCAGCAAGTGCTTTATTGAGTACTCGTCCTTCACTGTCCATGTGTGATGCACAGGCTTCACTTGGGATCCATTTCGCATTAAAGGTCTCATGTTTGTTTGTTTCTAAATGGGCGAATACTTGGTAAAAATCTTTGGCTATAAAGTTTTCTCTTTCAAGGTCCCTTTTAACAACAAGTCCTAAAATAGGAGTCTGTACTCGACCGATAGACAGTACGCCCTGATAGCCTCCTTGTTTACCTTTAATAGTATAGGCTCTGGTTAAATTAATTCCGTGTAGCCAGTCCGCTCGTGACCGAGCTAAAGCTGAGCGTGAAAGTGCTGAAAACTCTTTATTGGAACGTAACTGATTAAGTGATTTTTTGACGGCTGAAGGTGTAAGGTCATTAATCAGCAAACGTTGAACATTATCTTGCTTGCTTTTAGGTACCTTTAAATAATGTATTACTTCATCGACTAATAGCTGTCCTTCTCTATCCGGGTCGCCTGCATGTACTAAATTGTGGGCTTTTTTAATGAGTTTCTTCAGTACTGCTAGTTGTTTACGGGTGTTGCTTTTTTCTTGCCATTGCCAGTTCTCAGGCACGATAGGGAGGTGGTCAAGCTGCCAGCTTTTATAGATAGGGTTATAAGCGTCAGGCTCAGCTTGTTCGAGTAAGTGACCTATGCACCAACTAATACAATCGCCATTAGCGAGCCAAATGCAGCCATCTTCTTTTTTTTGAGGCTTAGGAAAGGCGGAGGCGATGGCACGTGCGAGACTGGGTTTTTCGGCTATATATAGAATCATAGGGCTGCTACTGTGTTTTTATACAGTAACAGTTTATCTAAGATGCTTTTTAAAGGCCAGTAATTATCTTAAGGGGATGACTAAAACAGGCACCTTGCTCTGGTGGATGACCTTGTTCGCTGTTGAGCCAATAATCATTTGGCCAAGCTTACTGTGAGTACGACTATTCATGACCACCATATCAACTTGATAATCTTTAATGGCATGTTTGATTGCACTGCTCGCATCATCTTGAACGATTAAATATTCGGGCTTCTCTGTGAGTTTTGTTTCTGCTGCATGGTTTTCATAAAAAATGGTTATTTGTGTTTCCATTGCATCTTTGACGCTATTGAGAGCGTCCTGTCTTAAGGCTTGTAGTTCTTTAATAGGCAGATAATTATTAATCATGCTTTGTGCTTGATGATTCATTGGTTCTATAGCATGCATAAAAATTATTTTTGCATTTTGAGTGACTGCTAAAGACATAACTAGGGCTAAAGACTCCTGTGTTTTATCTTCTAAATCACAGGCAAAAAGGATTGTTTTAACTTGAGGTAACATGATCTAACTCCGTTTGACTTGTTAGATACAGTGTATTCCTCGCACTGTTAAAAGCGCTGACTTACATCATAATCAAGTCTTATTGTATGCGGATTTCTGAGCCTTTTAGAGACTTAATAGGATTGCTCTCTTGGTAGCTGTCATAGATAAAACTGCTACTGGCAATGAATAGAACAAGACAGACAAAGATAAGGTCCCAAGCGTGATGAGATGGCTTTATTCCATCCGTATTACTGGTTATTTGGTTGAAGTCTGAGAGTTTCATTTTATTGGCCTAAATAGAATATCACACAGTATAAATGATAATCACTATCATTCAATATTTATTTAAGCACCTTGTGCATTTTTGCGCTTCGGTTCTTTTAAATGACTGTGATATGATGCCGCTTTATTTATTTAATGAAGAGAGTAAAAATTATGTCTGAACTATCGTTCGACTCTAAAGAAGCAAAAATTGGCTACGGCATTGGCCGTCAAATCGGTGATCAGCTAGGTGGAAGTGATCTAGGTGATATTTCTTTACCTCATCTTTTTGCTGCGATTGAAGATTCCCTAAAGGGTGCTGAGATGCGTGTTTCTGGTGAAGAGTTGGAAGCTGCTTTTGCTAGCCTACAAGAAGAAATGGAAGCTAAAACATTAGCAGCTTCTGAAGAAACTATTACTGCAGGCACTGCTTTTCTAGAAGAAAACAAAGCAAAAGAAGGCGTTCAGATTACTGAAAGCGGCCTTCAGTACCAAGTAATTGAAGAAGGTACAGGCGCAACACCTGCGAACGAATCTACAGTTCGTGTACATTACGAAGGTCGTCTAGTAGACGGTCAAGTTTTTGATAGCTCTATTGCACGTGGCGAGCCAATTGAATTCCCAGTAACTGGCGTTATTGCTGGTTGGACTGAAGCACTACAGTTGATGAAAGAAGGCGCTAAATACCGTCTTACAATCCCAGCTGAACTAGCTTACGGTGCTCAAGGCGCTGGCGCTATGATCAAGCCACACTCTGTGTTGGTATTTGATGTTGAATTGATTGCTGTTGTGTAATTAATTTAGACATAAAAAAAGCGAGCTTAGCTCGCTTTTTTTATATCTGCTGATTTACAAACAGCGATACTAAATTTCACGCTCCATTAATACGTGCAATATGCCTGACTCTAAGAAAATTTTACCATCTGTTTTGAAACCATGCCTTTCATAAAATACTTGAGACTCAGTTTGCGCATGTAAAAAAATGCGATTGAGTGACATCTCTTTGGCAACTTGAATTGCTTTTCGAAGTAGCATGGTGGCATAACCCTGACTTCTATAGGCGGGCAAAACACTAAGGCGGCCAATTTGACCTTCAGGCGTTAAACGACAAACTCCAGTGGGTACAGCTGTCGTACCAAATGATACAAAATGTACTGCATCTGTATCAAGATTATCCCATTCGTCTCTTTCATCAATTCCTTGTTCGATGATAAAAACTTGTTTTCTAACAAAACTAAGTTGTGCTTTGCTGCTGTCCCAGTCTGTAGTTAAAACCTTCATAGTAAAATCCCTAATCCTCTGATGGCAGGTTGACGATACCTTGTTTACTTATTAAGAAGCTTAACATAGGTATGATGTCTTTGTGATTATCGGTTTCAAGTGTACTAAAATCAAATTCTACCTGATCACATATAGCATGGATTAGAGGTTCTAATGTGTTATCGACTTCGATTCTTGAGCCGTTACAATATAGCTGAATTAGCTCACTTTCAGGGTCAGCATGATAACAAATACGAGCATCGCCAGGACGGAAAAATGCAACACCTTTAAGTGCCTCTTGAAGGGTGTCGTTCGTATCTTGTTGGTTTAAATCTCCATGATATTCAGGATATTTCACTTCACTCATATAGGTGCCAAGCCAATCTGCCAACAGAGCAGGCTTGTCGATCATGGCTTTTAACTCTTGTTGTAGATAACTGATGTCTGAATGATGGATCTCAGCATGATGTGGCTCTTCATGGTCAGAGGGTGAACTAAATCTGTATTTTTCGTTTTCAACTTCACAAATTTGATCACGAATACCTGTAAGAACGTCTTGCATGCTTGGCGCTCTAAAGCCAATGGAGTAGGTCATGCAATCATCATCCAATGCTCTGCCATTATGGGCAAAGTTAGGGGGAAGATAGAGGATGTCGCCCGCTTCAAGTTCCCAGTCTTGCTCTGGATCAGGGTTAAACTCAGATAGGATGTTAAGTTCTATCTCTTTAATCGAGGTGTCTTGATATGCGTCGGGTGACAATACCTGCCAGCGTCTCTTGCCACTGACTTGAACTAGGAAAACATCATACTGGTCATAATGAGGGCCAACACTACCCCCTTTAGTCGCGTAACTAACCATGACATCATCTAAGCGCCAGCTTGGCAGAAAGCGGAACCTTTCTTTAAGCTCTTGTACTTCAGGTACCCAGTGATCAACAGCCTGGATTAAGAGTGTCCACTCTTGTTCAGGAAGTTGTGCAAAGGTCTCTTCACTAAAGGGTCCCTTGATGGTTTGCCAAGGTGTATCACCCTGTTCAATGACAATACGTGACTCCACTTCGCTTTCCATCGCCATGCCAGCTAATTCATCTGCATCAAGTGGTGCTTCAAAATCAGTTAGTCCGGCACGGATGAGTAGTGGTTTTTTCTGCCAATAGTCACGTAAAAAAGTATTAGCGCTCATGCCGCCTAAAATAGAAAGAGGAGTATCAAGTGTTGTCATAAAATTATTTTATATATCTAAGGTTAAGAATGAGAAAAAGCCGAGTAAAAATATTTACTCGGCTTTTTCAAAAGTTAATCATGTTAGCGGTTAGCTAAATAATTAGTTTTTTATTGCTTTTGCTTGGGCTGCTGCATTACCTGTGTAAGTCGCAGGTGTCAGCTTTTTCAATTCAGCTTTTGCGTTTTCTGGCATTTCTAAGGTATCAACAAAGGCTTCTATTGTGGCTTGGTCGATAGTACGGCCACGTGTTAGCTCTTTTAGTTTTTCATAAGGTGATTCAATGCCATAACGACGCATAACGGTTTGAATCGGTTCAGCAAGCACTTCCCATGCAGAATTTAAATCTTGCTCAAGGCGCTCTTTATTGATCTCTAGTTTGCTAATACCTTTTAAGCTGGCTTGGTATGCAATCAAACTGTGAGCGAGTCCAACACCTAGGTTACGCAGTACTGTTGAATCTGTTAAATCACGCTGCCAGCGAGAGACAGGGAGTTTAGCGCTCAAGTGACCCATAATAGCATTAGCAATGCCTAGGTTACCTTCTGAGTTTTCAAAGTCGATTGGGTTAACTTTATGAGGCATGGTCGAAGAACCAATTTCGCCGGCTATGGTTTTTTGCTTGAAAAACCCCATAGAAATGTAAGCCCAAACATCACGGTCAAAATCAAGCAAGATAGTGTTGAAGCGACTGATTGCATCAAATAGCTCTGCAATATAATCATGTGGCTCAATTTGAGTTGTGTAAGGGTTCCAGCTAAGGCCTAAAGAAATCACGAACTTTTCAGCATGTGCTTGCCAATCGATATCTGGGTAAGCAGATAAATGTGCGTTGTAGTTACCCACAGCACCATTAATTTTACCTAAAAATTCAACCGCTTCAATTTGCTTGAACTGACGTGACAAGCGAGCAGCCACATTTGCCATTTCTTTACCTACGGTTGACGGAGATGCTGTCTGGCCGTGTGTACGAGATAGCATTGCTTGGTCAGCGTGCTCTAGTGCAAGAGCTTGAATGGCGCTAATAACATTTGTTAGCTCAGGCTTAATTACGTCTTCAAGTGCTTCACGTAACATAAGGGCGTGGGATAGGTTGTTGATGTCCTCTGACGTACAGGCAAAGTGTACAAATTCCGACACGTCTTCCAACTCAGTAAGCGCTTTCATCTTATCTTTGATGAAGTACTCAACTGCTTTTACGTCGTGGTTAGTTGTTCTTTCAATGGTTTTGATCGCTTGCGCATCGTCTTCACTGAAGTTTTCTGCAAGTTGATCTAGGAAGGTAATTGCTTCTTGGCTAAGTGCAGGCACTTCTTGAATTTGTTTGTGTTCAGCAAGGGCTTGTAGCCATCTTACTTCAACTAAAACACGCATTCTTAATAAACCGTATTCACTAACAGAACGACCTAGTGAACGAGTTTTTGAACCATAACGACCATCTATTGGGGAAATAGCATTTAAGCTAGTTAGTTGCATTGAAATAACGCCTCGACCGTGGATTACTGTGTGGTTTTCAGGGAGTCGCTATTATAGGGAAAACCCTAGGAGTATGCCATCTATTGGCTTTTTATATGATTGGATATTGACAGTATTAGGGCGTTTTTTCAGTTGTCGGAACGAAAAAAGCAAAAGACTGAAATGAAGGTTTCAGCCTTATTGTTATTGTCGGTTTTGTAGCGGATAAGGTACGGGAATAACGTGGATTATTTAAAGTTAGTGAGCGCGGTTAAGATGGGTTTGCGCTTAAAAACAAGGTGCCAGCGTCTGCCGCCTAGTTGTCGCCATAACATAGCTGCCCTGACACCAGCGAGTAGACTGGCTCTGACCTGGTCTGATACTTGGCTTTGCTGTAGATAACGGCTGTTGCCATGAACTTGAATTCGAAAATTTAATTTACTTAAATTATCCTGATAAATACCTGAAATTGCTGCGATCATATTTGGGTGTATTGTATCTTCATAGTGTTCTTTTTGGCGCACTAATTGGCTTATTCTTTGACCTAGATCGGATAGCATTTGAGGTTGCTTAGCAAGCTTTGATTCCAAATGAAGTATGCTTAGCGCATAACGAATAGTATCAGGGTTGACGCTTGTTTTATCCTTGCCAATGGTTTTCTGGCAGACGGTATTACCAAGCTGTAGGTTTTCTGAAAACTGCCAGTTGCCCCCATAAATTTCATCTGTACTATCAACATTAGTTTTTAATATGCTATCTAATAGCGGACGTAAATAGGCTTCTGGTGCACTGCCATTTTTGGCTAATTGAGAAACGAGCTCAGCGGCTTGGAATAGCGCACTTAGAGCAATTGCTTGATCGTTATATTGTGTGCTCATTGTATATTTAACCTGACCTTACTTATTAAATGCGCGATTGATGATGCCACCACCAAGGCAAATTTCATCAAGGTAGAAAACAACAGATTGGCCTGGTGTGATCGCTCTTTGCGCTTGTTCAAAGCTGACTTCAATTGAACCGTCATCATTGGCTGAAATAACGCAATCTTGATCTGGCTGACGGTAGCGACATTTTGCTTTGCACTTTAATGGAAGCTTAGGAGATACTCGTGCTACCCAGTCCATATTGTTTGCATTTAAATGGGTTTTGTAAAGTGGTTTATCATCGCTACTTTGAGTGACGAGTAGAACATTGTTATCAAGGTCTTTTTCGACAACATACCAGGGCTCATCAGAGTAGTTGGCTAAACCGCCAATACCAAGGCCTTGTCGTTGTCCTATGGTGTGATACATAAGGCCAGAGTGACGCCCGATTGTATCGCCTTCTAACGTGTTTATCTTGCCAGGTTGTGCTGGTAAATATTGTTCTAAGAAGTCTTTAAAGCGGCGTTCGCCGATAAAACAAATGCCAGTACTGTCTTTTTTATTGTGAGTAATAAGGTCGTGCTCTTGTGCGAGCCTACGAACCTCTGGTTTTTCTAATTCACCGACTGGGAAAAGGCTTTTAGCAATTTCATCTTTACCTACAGCGTACAAGAAATAGCTTTGATCCTTGTTGTTATCTAGACCTTTCAATAGTTTAGCTTGGTTGTCATCATGAGTACGTCTTACATAATGGCCTGTAGCGATAAAGTCAGCACCCAGGGCATTGGCATATTCAAGAAAGGCTTTGAATTTGATCTCTTTATTACACAGAATATCAGGGTTGGGTGTCCTGCCTGCTTTGTACTCTTCTAGGAAATGCTCAAACACATTGTCCCAATATTCTGCTGCAAAGTTGGCGGTATGAAGTTTGATGCCTAATTTATCACAAACACTTTGAGCATCGGCAAGGTCGTCTTTTGCTGTGCAATATTCAGTACCGTCATCTTCATCCCAGTTTTTCATGAATAAACCCTCTACCTGATAACCTTGCTGAATCAAAAGTAAGGCAGATACAGAAGAGTCAACACCACCCGACATACCAACAATGACCTTGGTATTTGAAATGGATTTAGTTATGTTTTCGGTTGCGGTAGTAGAGGTGGTATTCATCATTTAACTGTTTGTGCTCATAGGGTTGAATAAATGTGCCGATAGTGTAACTCATTACGTTAAGAGATGCTTATCGCAGATGAGTGATAAAGGGTATATGGTGCCAGCTAAATAATCTTCAAGGCATTTTTCTACCAGTGGGCTTCGACGGTTCTGATTTAATATTTGTTCTTTTGTTAACCAAACCGCCTCAGAGATCTCTTTGTCAATATCATCACTCACTTGCGCGATGGGCGAGCAAATAAAACACGCTCTGTGATAGGTCTCTGTTCCGTTCTCGGCAGTGAAGCTATAGAGCCCCAGAAGATATTCTGCTTTTACCTTCCATCCGGTTTCCTCTCGTACTTCACGTTCGATCGCTTGGGTCAGGCTTTCAAAGTTTTCAACGTGTCCTGCTGGTTGGTTTAGAACGAGCTGGCCCTGTTTTTTTTCTTTGACCATTAGAAACTGTGTGTTTTGATTTGTCGCTGTTTGAGGAATTATAGCTGCGACTGTGAGTCGAGGAAGGGCGCCTCTTATTTTGTTTGTTTCTGTTTTGTTCAAACTTTTTTAACTCCAAGGCTAACTGAGGGTCAATTTCTTTTTCTTGCCATTGACCTAATGCTATGTCGGATACTGAATAAGGCCCAATTTTGGTTCTAATAAGGCGTAGAGTCGGAAACCCAACCGCGGCTGTCATACGTCTCACTTGGCGGTTTTTACCCTCCGTTATAGTGAGTTCGAGCCAGCTGGTGGGGATGTTTTTTCTTTCTCTAATAGGTGGCGTTCTTGGCCAGGTCTCAAAATCAGTTGCTATTTTCGCTAGGGCGGGTTGAGTTAGGCCATCTTTTAACTTAATGCCGTCCTGTAATTGACGAATAGCCTCATCATTTAGCTCACCTTCTACCTGAACCAGATAAGTTTTTGGCATTTTATGAAGGGGGGACGCAATTAAATGCTGTAAAGCGCCGTCATCGGTCAGTAATAATAAACCTTCGGAATCGTAGTCGAGTCGACCGGCCGGATAAAAGTTTGCTTTGTTAATATATTGCGAAAGGGTACTTTTCGCTTCATCAGAAGTGAATTGACTTAAAACTTGGAAAGGTTTATTGAAAATTATAATAGAAGGCATGATGGTCAGTATAAAAAGCCCACCTTATGTCATCAGGATGAGGGAGTCAAAACTGATTTATGCAGGTGGGCTGTTGGTGTTAGGGGGATGTCCGCTGATTTAAGCGCTAGCGGTGATATCTGAGTCTGACACTTGTTTATCATTAATGGGAGGTCGTTCGCTTAGATTGCTTAAAACCTCACTATCTGGGTCGAGTTTTGGGGTGATTTCAATGGCATGCATTCCTTGCTTTCCTGGTGAGGTGTTAAAGGTGACCGATTGTCCTGCTTTAAGGGTTTTGTAACCCTCAATTAAGATGGAAGAATAATGAGTAAATAAATCTTCATCAAAACTGTCAGAAACGATGAACCCATATCCTTTGGCATTATTGAACCATTTCACTGTTCCATGGTACATACATCACTCCGTTTTAGATAAATTTGTTACTTTTTCCTAATAAGCGTTAATCGTAACTGATTGTTATTCAAAAACTCGGCTTACTAGCGTCCCTTAATAATCGCTCAAATCTGATTAATTAATGCCTGTTGCCCTATGTTTTCTATTTGCAATTAATTTTATTCAGGGCATGACTTTGTACAAAGAAAAGCGTAGAAGTAGAAAACAGCTTTGTAAAATTAAAGCTAAATATTTTGTTTTAATTGACTGAGAACTTGTTTGTTATAAAGAAGTCTCCATATAAATAATGATCAATAAATTTTAATTTTTGTAATTCAGAGACCCGGGATGAATCTAAACCAACAAATTCGACTAACCTTAGATAATGAGCAAGGAGATATAGGTGTAGTACTTGCTCCTGAGGAGACTGAGTTAAAACCACCTTCAATGTATCAAGTGGTATTATTGAATGATGACTTTACGCCAATGGACTTTGTAGTTTTTATTTTACAAAAGTTCTTTTACATGGATGGCGAGAAGGCACAAAAAGTAATGCTTGAAATTCACAATAAAGGTAAAGGTATATGTGGGGTATACCCATTTGATATTGCAGAAACAAAAGTCGCAATGGTTCAACAGTTTGTAGAACAGAATGAACACCCCTTGATGTGCGATTTGCAAAAAGTCGACTGATTTATTAGAGAGGGTACACCTATGTTAGATAAAGAATTAGAGCAAACCCTAAATAGTGCGTTTAAATTAGCCCGTGATAAACGTCATGAGTTTATGACGGTGGAGCACCTTTTATTAGCGTTAACAGAAAATGATGCCGCCTCAGTTGTATTGAGTTCGTGCGGTGTAAATTTAGAAACATTAAGGCAAGAATTGGTAGAGTTTGTTGATAGTACAACACCTTTAATTCCTGAAGATGATGCTGAGCGAGAAGTACAGCCTACCTTAGGGTTTCAAAGAGTGCTGCAACGGGCTGTTTTTCATGTGCAATCCTCTGGCAAGCGAGAGGTTACAGGCGCCAATGTCTTGGTTGCAATTTTTAGTGAACAAGAGAGCCAAGCCGTTTATTTGTTGAAGCGTCAAGGCGTAGCACGAATAGATGTAGTTAATTATGTGGCGCATGGTATTTCAAAAGTGGGTGATCAATCTGCATCGGATGCGGTAGAGCATGAAGAGGAAGGTGACGATAACGCCGCTCCTTTGCAAAAATATGCTTTAAACCTTAATGAAGAGGCCAAGTCAGGTAATATTGATAAGCTAATTGGTCGAGATTATGAAGTTTCTAGGGTCGTTCAGACACTGTCTCGCCGCCGTAAAAATAACCCCTTATTAGTAGGGGAGTCAGGGGTTGGTAAAACGGCAATTGCTGAAGGTTTGGCCAAGCGAATAGTTGATGGTGATGTGCCTGATGTTATCAAAGATGGTGTGGTTTATTCATTAGATTTAGGTGCGTTGTTGGCGGGTACTAAATATCGTGGTGATTTTGAAAAACGCTTAAAACATTTGTTAAGTGATTTAAAGAAATTACCAAACGCCATTCTGTTTATTGATGAAATACATACGATTATCGGTGCGGGTGCTGCTTCCGGTGGCGTGATGGACGCATCAAATTTACTTAAGCCTGTATTGGGTTCTGGTGGATTGAGATGTATTGGTTCGACCACCTTCCAGGAATTTCGAGGTGTATTTGAAAAAGATCATGCATTAGCTAGGCGCTTTCAAAAAATTGATGTGAATGAGCCCAGTGTTGAAGATACTTATCAAATTCTAAAAGGAATTTCAGGTGCATTTGAAGCGCATCATGAAATTAAATATGAAGAACCTGCTTTGTTGGCAGCGGCTGAACTTGCATCAAAATACATTACTGATCGTCATATGCCAGATAAGGCGATTGATGTAATTGATGAAGCGGGTGCCTATCAAAGACTGCAAAAAGAAGATGTACGAAAGGATGTTATTACGGTTGAAGATATAGAGGACATTGTTTCAAAAATTGCGAGAGTACCGGTGAAATCCGTTAATTCGGATGATAGAAAAGTACTTGAAAATCTTGAACGTAATTTGAAAATGGTGGTTTTTGGTCAAGATCAGGCTGTTACCTCCCTTTCTGATGCGATTAAGCTGTCCCGTGCTGGACTTAAGGCTGATCAAAAGCCAATAGGTTCTTTCTTGATGGCAGGGCCAACAGGTGTGGGTAAAACGGAGTTAACAAGGCAGTTGGCTAAACAGCTCGGTGTTGAATTGATTCGTTTTGATATGTCTGAGTACATGGAGCGTCATGCGGTATCTCGACTTATTGGTGCACCACCAGGTTACGTGGGCTTTGATCAGGGTGGCTTGTTAACCGAAGCTGTCACTAAGCAACCCCATAGTGTGGTTTTGTTAGATGAAATTGAGAAAGCACATCCGGAAGTCTTTAATTTATTATTGCAAGTGATGGATCATGGTACCTTGACGGATAACAACGGCCGTAAAGCGGATTTCAGGAATGTTATTTTGGTCATGACGTCTAATGCAGGTGCAGAAGTGTTGGCCAAGCGTACTATTGGTTTTTCGAGTCAGGATAATTCGACTGACGGTATGGAGGTCATCAATAAAACCTTCACCCCTGAGTTTAGAAACCGTTTAGATGCTGTCATTCAGTTTAATCAACTTGATGAGAAGGTGATCTTTAATGTGGTTGATAAGTTCTTAGTCGAACTCCAGGCTCAGCTTGATCCTAAAGGCGTGCTAATGGACGTCTCAGATGCGGCTAGAGGGTGGTTAGCGAGTAAGGGTTATGACAGGCAAATGGGTGCTAGGCCTATGGCACGTGTTATACAGGAGCATTTAAAGAAAGTCTTGGCCGACAAGATACTCTTTGGGGAGCTCTATAGCGGTGGTCATGTGCTAGTTAAGTTGGATGAGAAACTTGATGAGTTGGCGTTTGAGATAGAGAAGGAAGCGGTTGTCTAGTTATTTCAATCAGACATAAAAAAACCGAACGATGTTCGGTTTTTTTATGTCTTGCTGGCTTGAAATTAGCGAGAACGGTAGACGATACGACCTTTAGATAAATCATAAGGTGTTAATTCTACTTTCACTTTATCGCCAGTCAAAATACGGATGTAGTTTTTTCTCATTTTTCCAGAAATATGAGCAGTGACTACGTGTCCGTTTTCAAGTTCAACGCGAAACATGGTATTAGGCAGAGTATCAATGATAGTGCCTTCCATTTCTATGCTTTCTTCTTTTGCCACAATATGTGTCCTATGGTGTTATAAGTTTTTTAGTTCGTTCAAGCTTAAAGTCATTAGTTATGCGCTTTTGCAGAACGACTACAGGTCTGAACTTTTGGTGTCTCACCTGTTTAGGCGAAATGTATTTCGACAGTATTTGCTTAGTTTTAATAAATACTAGGAAATACGCCTAAAAATTAATCGCGCATAGTTTGCCTAAAATTTGACGATTAGGCAAACGCTTCTCCCAAACAAGGTGAAAATTAACGAGATAAAGTCATTTATTTGATCAAATCATTCGAATTTAAAGTCTAAAGATGATTTTTGACCCAATGAAATGTTTTTTTCAGGAATAGGGATCGCACTTTTTAGTTGCTGTAGAAAGTCCAAGCGAGGCACTAACGTTGCCCCTAATGACATAAGATGTTCAGATTCAACTTGGCAGTCAATTAGATCAATATTAAGTCTGGGTGCATTTGAACAAAGGCTGAAAAGAGCGATCTTAGAGGCATTAGCTTCAAGAGAAAACATGGACTCGCCAAAAAAGAAGCGGCCCATAGCGATGCCGTAAAATCCACCGACCAGTTTGTTATTATTCCAAACCTCAATGGAGTGGGCATAACCTTGGTGATGAAGGTCGATAAAGGCATTTTTTATCTCATCAGAAATCCATGTGCCTTCATGTTCTTGCCTTAATTGAGCACAATGATGGATGACGTCTTCAAAAGCTTGATTGACTTTGATTTGTCCCGAAAACTGACGAATATGTTTTTTTAAAGACTTAGAGCAGTGAAATAATGAGGGATTTAGTTGGCATCTCATTGCTGGGTGCCACCATAAGATAGGGTCAGGGTCACTATACCAAGGAAAAAAACCATGCTGGTAGAGGTGAATTAGACGTTCTGGTTTTAAATCTCCACCGACAGCGGCTAATCCGTCTGGGTCATCAAGGGCGAGATGTGGCTCTGGAAGTTCAAAAATATCATCGGAAAGGATTAAAAGTTGTTTTTCTTCACTCATTTTTTATGGGTATTCAAAGTGTATTTAGGGTTGACTGAAAAAGTTATTTAAAGATTGATGCAGATTAGAGTATCCGAATTTAACGGCATTTGTTCAAAATACTTGAGAAAAATTTGGCATAAGTCGAATAAAAGAGGAAAAATGCAAAAAATAAGAAATAAATGTTGATGAATGCTTGACCTACAAAGGATATCTTGGTTTTAATCTACCCAGTCTTAAATGGCGTCAAATTCGAACTAGGGGAAAACGGCCTTAGTAAGATGACGGTTGACTTTTTTGTACTAACTGTCATAAAAGTGACACTGCTTGGTTTTAGTATTTCAGAGTCGTTGATTTTTCAACGTTTCTTCGATAGGTTAATACAGCCTGTCGAAAGGTCTAAAAGCCAAAAAAAAATATAATATAAAGGGGAATCTTGAATGAAAGCGATTAAACTTGCTTCGATCTTTGCTGTATCTGCTGTAGCAGCTGCTGTTTCTACAACTACTTTTGCTGCTGATCCAGTGTTTTCTGGTTCTGCGGGCATGTACTTCACTTCTAACGATGCACCGGCTACAGATGATGCTTACTCTTCTGATGGCGAAGTGAATATTATTGGTGATACTGGTGTTGTTTATTTTGATATGGATATGAGCTCTGGTTCTTTTATCCTTGACGAAGCATATGTAACTCAAGGCGCTGTTCAGTTTGGTGATTTTGACGGCTCTTTGATCGATTCTGCTGTAATGTATGGTGGCGTTGATAACGGAGAAGATTACTCTTCAGATTTAGGCGCTACTTTAGGTGTTCGTTATGCTATCTCTGATGAGCTAACAATTGCATTTGAAGCTACTGACGGTTCTGACGATGAAGGTTTTGCTGCATCTTACTCTATGGACCTAGGTGCTGCTGCTTTAACTATCTCTGGTGGTGTTCACGGTGATGATGGTTCTTTAGTTGCTGCTGGTGTCGAGATGCCTCTTGGTGGTGCAACTTTAGCTGGTTATGTTCAGCAAGGTACTTCTACTGCTAATGCTGATATTGCTAGCATGGGTGTTGGTGTTGACTTCGCAGTATCTGATGCGCTTTCTCTATCTGCTGCTATGCTTGATGATACTGAGACTGATAAGTCTAACATCGAATTTACTGCTTTCTACACAGCTGGCGATATTACTTACATGGTTGACTATGTAGATTACAATGATGATGATGGTCGTTCTGACTTCGTTAAAGTTGGTGCTACTGCTTCTTTCTAAGAATTACTTCTTAAGTAATAACTTAGTATAGAAATACAAAAAGCCAACCTTCGGGTTGGCTTTTTTTATGCTAATATTGCCCTTCTAAAACGTCTAATTCACTTTTCTTTTCTAAAATACTGGGTTTTCTCATAAGCCGAG